>Ga0075644_113_pt1 | contig 5040 bp, 4 predicted proteins | sample RifGroA1_FD_68238 | JGI IMG/M metagenome (GOLD analysis project Ga0075644, IMG submission 68238) | Microgenomates (Woesebacteria) bacterium GW2011_GWA1_43_12 | reverse complement strand
CAGCACCAGATATATAACCGCTCTCAAGAGAAACAAATTAGCAATTGCCGACCCTGCCGGAAAACCTTCATATTATTTTGATATCCCAAAACTTAAACCGGTGTATTCTGACCGGAGCGTAGTAGTTTTGGAAAATACCCAAGCCATTCCCAAATACTCTCTTTTCTCATCCACCCACAAGACCAATTCAGACGCAGAAACGCTCTCCCTCTTATCCACAAAAACGGCCATATCTTCAGATTCTGATTTTCCGGCACTTTCCCAGGCCAAGTCTGGAGAAGTGACAAGTATTACTTCACCCTATCCCGAACAAATTATCCTAGAAACCAGCTCTCCAGTCGACGCTATCCTGTTAAATACCCAAGTCTATTATCCCGGGTGGGAAGCAAGTATAGATGAAAAGTTCACCCCAATTTTTACGGCCCTTATTTTACTTGTCACATGTCTACTAAATCAGCAGCCGAACTTCACAAAGACGTTCCTCCGGACTGGTACGAATCGTCGGTCAAAAAGAATCTAGGTCAGGCTTTCTGGCATTGGCGCCGTTTCAAAAATGTTGACCAGTTTTCTCAAAAAGTCAGTGGTAAAATTTTAGATGTTGGTTCTGCTGACGGTTTTTTTACCAGGGAAATACTTCGGGTCACCGGTGTTTCTCAAATTTACGGGGTTGATGTGCTTGTCGGTTCCGTCCGTTATGCTGCCAATCGCTACAAACACAATCCCCAAATGCATTTTTCTCTGGGCGACGGCCACAAGCTGAAATTTACAAACGATCAGTTTGCGGCAGTTTATTGCCTGGAAGCCATGGAACACGTCTACAGCCCCACAGAAGTCTTATCAGAAATCAAAAGGGTACTCAAGCCGGGTGGATATACCATAATTCTGGTTCCTGCAGAAAACTGGCTATTTAGCAAAATTATCTGGCCACTTTGGATCAAGTGGCGGGGCAAAATCTGGAAAGATACCCACCTACACCAATTTTCTGGACACAAGCTAAAATCACTCATGTCCAGAATAGGATTTAAAAATATCCAAGAACACCGTTTTCTTCTGGGCATGCTTCTTTTGGTAAAAGCGGTAAAATAAAACTATGACCACATCGGTTGTCATCCCAGCATATAAAGGCAAAGATCTTCTGCAGAAAAATCTTCCCTCAATTCTCAAACTCGGAGCGGATGAAATAGTTATAGTTGACGACGCTTCTCCAGACGGCACATCTGAATTTTTACAAAAAGAGTATCCCAAGATAAAAGTTATTAAACACGGCAAAAACACGCGTTTTCCTACGAGCGTTAATGATGGCTTTGCTGCCGCTTCAGGGGAAATAGTTCTCCTACTAAATCAAGATACCACTCCAGATTCTACAGCTCTCAAAACAATTCTGTCGCATTTTCAAGACCCACAAGTTTTTGCTGTCAATCTAAACGAAAATTCCCGTTCTTGGGCCAAGGCTGAATTTAAAAATGGCTTTCTGGAATTTACCAACGGAGTTTTGGATGACCAGATGCACACTTCTTTTTGGGGATCAGGCGGCAGCTGTGCTTTTAGAAAATCGTTGTGGGATAAATTAGGAGGATTTGACAGTGTTTTTACCCCCGGTTATTTTGAAGACCTAGATCTGGGTTGGCGGGCCCATCTGGCAGGCTGTAAAATTCTTTGGGATCCCCAGGCCAAAATTACCCATGCCGCAGAGTCCACCAACAAAGAAGAATTTGAGCCCGCCTATTTGCGCCGCATCAAAGAAAGAAATTATTTGATTACTCACTGGAAGAATCTGGACTTCGGCCGGCTGCTTCAGCACAAATTTTTTCTCATTTTACGCATTCTGCGTCACCCGGGATACTTACTTCCCACTCTCATGGCTTTTATACACTTGCCCCACATAATTGCCTGCCGTATCAAACAAAAGCCCTTAACACTTCAACATAATCCTTTTGTAACGGAATCCTGATTAAACTCCCCAAGCGGAGTATCCAAGGTAAAACTACCTGTTCCCATTTTGGCCGGTGTAATTTAAAGAAATACACATATCCTTTCATCTCTCCGATTAAAGCATATGCGGGACTTAGAAATTTAACAGTTTGTCGTTCTAGATGGACGGCTTGTGCATCAGCAAAATACCAAATTTTAAACCCCGCCTTTTTTATTCTGTATTGCCATTCCACTTCTTCTCCATACATATGGAAATTTTCATCGAAACCGCCTACTTTTCTGTAAACTTCTTTTTTAAGCATCATAAACGCTCCTTGTATCCAATCTATCCTGTGAGTCTTACTCAAGCGAGAAGTGTCCCGAATGTGAATAGTATCAATAAATTTTCTAATCACTGGGAAATTGTCAATAAACAACATAAGTTGAGTCACCCGGCGCAAAGTGGGGAAGTATCCAGTCGACTGAATTGTTTTACCATTGGCGTCAGTTAGCCTACATCCCACCACATCAAAATTGGTGGCATTACACGCAGCCAACGTATCCGGTTGTACCAAACAATCGGAATTCAACAGTAAAATTTTGTCTCCTTTAGCCACTTTCATGGCTTGATTATTATTGGCCCCAAACCCCAAAGGATTTTTATTGTTGATGATTTTAATTTTTGGATGGCGTATTGTGATTTATGATTATTACTGACAGCATGACTTGGTTTGTAAGCATTATTTTAGCACTTAGTCTCCTTCTTCGAGTTGGACTGCTGGATAAGGTCCCCGCAGAGCTGTTTGGTGACGAAATAGACGTTGGTTACCAGGCTTACTCACTCCTTAAAACCGGTAAAGATCTTTACGGCCAAGTCCTACCCACCTACATTCACTCTCTCTCTGAATGGCGGACCCCGCTTTTGATGTATGCCACAGTTCCCACTATCGCTGCCTTTGGATTAAACGAATGGGGTGTTCGTCTACCCGAAGTCGTCTTCGGCACTCTCGCCCCCATAATTTTGTTTTTACTGATCTACAAATACTCCCGCTCTTATACTCTTTCACTCTCCGGCTCTTTTGCTCTCGCCCTAATGCCCTGGCATATCTGGTATTCCCGGGCCGCCTTTGAAGTTGTTCTCATGTTAGACCTGGTCATGCTGGGGACGTTATTGTTTCTCAAAAAACGCTTTGAGCTTTGCGCTTTGAGTTTTGCGTTAGCAATGTACTCCTACAGCACCGCCATGCTCTTCGTTCCTCTTTGGATATTTTTCTTACACATTTACACTCGAGCCAAACCGAAAATACTCTCCCTGTTACTGTTACTGATTACTGTTACACCCTTGGTGTTTAATACCATCTCCGGCCGGGCCGGCGCCAGGTTTGAATTGTTAAGTGTGTTTAACAGTTCTGATATTTTTAAAAACCAGTTGATGCGGAAAGACGACACTCTTGTGCCGTCAATCTGGCACAACAAATTTGAGTATTCTGCCCGGGCTTTTTTCAACAATTACTTGCGGGCCTTTTCTTCCGATTTCCTTTTTATTAGAGGCGATCCGGTTTTTAGGCACAGCCCGCAAGTGACTGGTCAGCTTCTTCCTCTCTCCGCCCCCTTTGTAGTTTTAGGTATATGGTATTTGGCTAAACGGAAACAATGGCTGTGGTTTGTCTGGCTGCTCTTGGCTCCCATACCCTCCGCTCTGACTGCCGACGGCGGATTTCACGCCACCCGTCTGTTTTTTATGATCCCGCCCCTGGCTGTAGCTATGGGGGCAGGCTTTCTGCAATTGCGCCGGTCCCTATCTCTCCTTTTACTATTACTATTAACTATTAACTTTATCTGGGTCGGTCATTATTATCTAGTTCATTACCCCAAAGATTCCTCGGTGTGGTGGCATGTGGGCTACCAAGATGTTCTTACCAAGCTGGCTGTCATTGCCCCCGACTATTCCCGCGTTTTTATCAACAACACATATGAGCCTTCCTTGGAAAGATTTCTCTTTTGGACCAAATATTCTCCGGCTCTTTTTCAAAAATACTTTGTCATCGATAAACCCCAAGCCGAAATCGTTCCTAACTATAATGGCTTTTCCTTAGACGGCAAATACTATTTTGGCAATTTTTCCAAAACCGATTACCGGTCGTATTTAATTCCCGGAAGCCTGTATCTTATTAGCCAGCGGGACAATGTAGATGGAGATTGGGACTGGCGGGTCAGCCCACCGGATAATGTCACTGTTTTGGCTACCAGCACTAATCTTTCCAACCAGCCGCTTTTTTATCTCATCACCCGCAAATGAAAAAAGTTCTTCTGGTGCTTTTGTTTCTGGCCCGCTTGTGGTTGGCTGTTCACGCCAAGCATGGCGATATGTATAACAACCTCGACTGGGGCCAAGGTGCGGCCACCCATCAATTGGCAGAGTTTTACGAGTTGCCTAAGGAAGCCTGGCCCCACAGCCGTCCCAATCAGCCCCCAGGCAGTATTTTCCTGCATTTGGCTTCATACCAGTTAAACAGTTCGATATATCAGACTATTAACTTCTTCAATACCAAATTACCGATTTTTCCTTCGAAATTAGTCTGGTGGTGGGAGTTGCATGGGGAGTTAATCACCATCAAACTTCCCTCAATCATCGCCGACTTTCTTCTCGCAGCCGTTATCTATAAATTCACCCGTCGTCCCCTAATTTCTATTTTCTATTTACTAACTCCCGCTCTCTGGTACAACTCCAGTTTTTGGGGTCAGACAGACAGTGTGGTGGCGGCCATAGCACTGACAAGTTTGTATTTCCTGCGGCAAAAGCGTTTGGCTCTTTCCCCGATCTTTTTTGGCTTGTCACTTATTACCAAAGCCTCCTGGGCTCCCATTCTGCCTATTTATCTGCTCTATTTTCTCAAAAATTATCCTCGTAAATCCCTGTTACTGTTACTGCTTACAGTTACACCGTTAGTCGTATCTTGGCCATTTCACCCTCACTTAGATCTCCCGGTTTGGTTGGCTAATTTGTATCTTACTAGGCTTCTTCCCGGAGAATCGGGATTTATTACCGTCAATGCCTTTAATTTGTGGCATCTCTTCTTTGCTCCCAGAGCAGTCTCGTTTGTAGCTGCCAATATAGGATCGGTCCTG
>Ga0075644_112_pt1 | contig 5832 bp, 3 predicted proteins | sample RifGroA1_FD_68238 | JGI IMG/M metagenome (GOLD analysis project Ga0075644, IMG submission 68238) | Microgenomates (Woesebacteria) bacterium GW2011_GWA1_43_12 | reverse complement strand
GTGGTTACTGGTGGCAGGGCTGGTGGTTGGCCGTTGGCCGTTGGTAATTAGTCTGATAACCATTCCCCTAACTTTCTCCCGCTCAGTTATTCTCTTATTGCCGGCGTTACTGTGGCGCAAATCTAAACTTTTTACCCTTTTACTATTTGTTATAAGCTTCGTGTTATTTGCTAAATTGGGTAACCCCGCCTCCTTTTCTGAACGAGCAGTCCTCAATCAGAAAGCAATTCAGACAATTAAACGCTTTCCCATCTTTGGTGTTGGATTGGGCAATTTTATTTACCATGTCCCCGTTATTCGCCAACCCGTTCACAACATTTATCTATTAGCAGCCTCCGAACTCGGCCTTCCCGCCCTTTTTGTCATTGGGTATTTTGTAATTAAGAATTTATTTCAAATTTCAAATTTCAAATTTCAAATTGCGCTCGCAGTCGTTCTTGCGACCGGAGCGGTAGACCACTACTGGCTCACTCTCCACCAAAATTCATTATTATTAGTTATACTCTTAGCATATGCGTATTCACACCGATGGGGGAGCCAGAGGTAATCCCGGACCGGCTGCCTGCGCCTTTGTCGCCACAGACGAAAACGGCAGCCTAATTCACCAACAAGGGTTCTATTTAGGCGTAGCCACCAACAACCAAGCTGAATACCAGGCCGTCATCGAAGCCCTCAAATGGCTAAGTCAACAAACGACCAAAGACCAACGGCCAATAGCAAATTTCTATCTCGATTCCCAACTAGTCGTTAATCAACTGAAGGGCTTATTTAAGGTTAAAGATGAAAATTTAAAAATTAAGAAATTTGAAATTTTAGATTTGATTACAAATTACAAATTAAAAATTAAAAATTTCGCGTATGTTCCCCGTTCCCAAAACGCAGCCGCCGATCTTCTGGTAAACCAAACTCTTGATCAACTCCTCTAATCTCTTCTGTTACAGGATAGTTTCTACCTAAGTTTAGAAAAATTATTTCAGAACATAACTGCGCTCAGATTTTCATGTTTTACCGTAATAACAGAAAACAAATATCACCAGATTCAAAAAAAATTATCATCAAGCACATAAAAAAAGTACATACATAGAATATTTATTCATATAAACTTTCTCCAGGATATCTACGCAACCAGCGTTTGTGATTAGTCAATTAAAGAATTAGAATTAAAAAATGAGACTTATTACCGAAATAATCCCCACACAAACACCTGTCTTAGTTACTCGTCCAACCCACCTCTTTTTTAAATATCTTCAATCTTCTCTTCTCGTTCTCTTAGGTTTAGTTTTCATCCCTTGGTTGTTGTATTTAGTTCAATCAGCGGCCTTATTTGGTTCAGTTAAATGCGGACTGTCTTCACTAACTTCCGGAAAGTTTTCGAAAGCCGCAACTTGCGCCCGTTTTGCCAAGAGGGCAACCCTGGTTCTTCGCCCCCAAACTAAATTTATAATTGGGTCCAACCAAATTTTCACGGCCCTTGGACTTCCCCTATTTGCCTCTCTCGACTCTGCCAATTATCTTTCCGAAGCCATATTATTATCCAGTCAAATAGGAGAGGGAGAATATCCCCTTTTGACTCGGCTTTCCGAAACTTTGGGTTTTCTTCAAGCCAGCCTTCAGTCAGTTCCCCGGCTTCAATCCTTTATTTCCCAAGTCGTTTCTGCCCGGGCTCTCGTCTCCAGAATCCAGCCCTTGGTTTCTGCCCTACCCCAACTCTTGGCCGTAAATTCTAAATCCCTCGTGTTAATTCTTATTCAAGACCAAACCGAACTACGCCCCACCGGCGGATATCTCCATCTCTTCGCTCTGGCTAATCTAGAGGGTGGGCGCATAACGGACATTCAGATCTACGATACATCCTCTGCCGACACCCAACTTCGCGGCCAGGTTTCACCCCCTGTCGATCTTCAGCGCGCAATAGGGGAGTCAAGTTGGTATTTGCGCGACGCCAATTGGGATCCGGATTTTCCCACCTCCGCCTCCCGTATTGCCTGGTTTGTTTCCAAAGAATTATCAGTTCAGCCCGACTTAGTAGTTTCCTTAAATCTGGCCACTTTGGTTCAACTTTTAGACATCACCGGTCCGGTTAATTCTATTACCAGTAAAAACTTTTACGACCAATACTTCGCCTCCCTCAAATCTGATCCCAACTCGTCCCAGTTCCTCATCAATTTGTCCCAGTCTCTATTTTCTCGTCTTCAATCTCTCACCCCTTCTCGTCTTTCTCAGCTTTTAGTCATATTTTTATCGTCGCTTTATAATCGCCAGATATTCATTGCCCCCCTTTCTGTTTCCGTTCCCCAATTGGCAATTGCCGGCTGGAGTGGGGGAATTGCTCTATCTGCTTGCCGCTCCGCATTGCCATGTCTCAATAATTATCTCTATGCGGTTGATAGTAATGTTGGCGTAAACAAAGCCAACGCCTTCATTACCCGTAAGGCCCAAGTTGCAGCCATTATTACTCCCGGTCAAATCTCCTATACATATCGCCTTGCCTTGTCAAACTCTTCTCCCGACTCTACTTGGCCGGCGGGAAACTACAAAAATTATTTGCGTGTCTTTCTCCCGCCCCAAATTAAAAACCCCGCGGTTTTAATTAACAATCAACCGCTTTCAGAATACTATGTTTCTTCCGAGCACAATCTTTCCGCAGTCGGATTTTTGAGCAATACCGCCCCCGGAGCCACTACCGAAATCGAGGCCACTTGGTTCGAAGAACTCCCCACCACCTCTCGCTTTCATTATCAGCCCGGTTGCTGTTACAGTTACTTATCCATCGGGTTGGTTTGCCACCACCGCTACCGTTCCCACCATTGCATCAGCCGGCCAGCTTCAGTATAATCTGTCTCTGTCGCGCCAAATTCAAATCGACGTCGATTTTGCCAAACCATGAGCCAACATAAACTATCAGCCGAAAAACGAAAGATTACCGGACGAAAAGTTAAATCCCTACGCAAAAGCGGCTTTGTTCCTGCCAATGTTTTTGGCAAAGATATTAAATCCGCCACCATTCAAATTAAAGCCGTCGATTTCACTAAGTTCCGCAAAGAAGCAGGGGAGTCCACTTTGGTTTATCTGTCCTTAGAAGGAGAAAAAGAATCTCGGCCGGTGATGATTCACGAAATCACTACCCACCCGGTCAGTGGTCAAATTCTACATATCGACTTTCATCAAGTTAATCTTAAAGAAAAAACTACCGCCGAGGTTATTATCAAACTCACCGGCGAATCTCCGGCGGAAAAAGAGAAACTGGGCATTCTCGTTCAACAGCTCAGCGAACTGGAGATCGAAGCCCTTCCCGCGGACATGCCGGAGTCCATCGAAGTCTCTGTCGCTTCTCTGGCTGCGGAAGGGGACACGGTTCTGGTTAAAGACATCAAATTGTCCAATAAATTAACCGTCAAGACCGACCCCGAAGCCATCGTCGTCAAGATCGAGCGTCTGGCCAAAGAAGAAGTCGTAGAAGCACCAGCTCCCGTTGAAGGCGAAGTTCCGGCAGATGTTGTCCCTCCTACCGAGCCTCCGGCCACCCAGCAACAATCAACATCCCCGGAAGCTCCAGCTCCTGCCAAATAGCTTCAGTCACAAACGGCATAAACGGATGAAGTAGTTTCAAGCTCATGATTAAAATATGTCGAAGAGTGGGAGATGCCTCCTCTTTTCTATCTTTGGTTTTTTCAAGGTAAATATCTGCAAAATCGTGCCAAACGAATCGATAAATTGTTTCGGCTGCATCTGCAAAACGAAACTCTTCCAAGTATTTATCGACTGATTTTACTGTAGTTTTCAGCTTATCTTTAATCTCGTAGTCATCCTCATTACTTTTACTCTCCTGCTCTCCCACTTTTATACTTTGCACATATCTGGCTATATTCCAAATTTTATTAGCAAACTTTTTGTAACCAATAACTCTGTCTCTCGGGAAATTAAAATCTTTACCAGTTCCATTGCCGGAAACCAATCCCATGCGAAGGGCATCCACTCCAAATTCTTCTATATATTCTTCAGGATTAATTATGTTTCCCAGGCTCTTACTCATTTTTCTGCCGTCAAGAGCTCTCACGACACCATGTAAATACACATCACTAAATGGTGGCTCCCCAGTTAAATAGATTCCAAACATTATCATTCGTGATACCCACTTACTCATAATTTCCCAAGCAGTTTCGAGAACGCTGGTTGGATAAAAATATTTGAAATCTTCAGAATCCGGATAGCCTAAAGTTACCAGAGGCCACTGGCCCGAAGAAAACCAAGTGTCAAAAGTATCAGTCTCCTGCAGGAATCTTTCCCCGGGGTTTTTTTGGCCTATCGTATATTTCGCGTCTTTCCCCACCATCAGTTTTTGCACTCCGTTTTTAATTTCTTCTAAATCATATTTTTTAAGAGCCTCCCCAAGTCTTTCAGTCACGATTTTTTTGTCTTTGTTTAAGAACGAGGCTGTTATATTGGGATTTTCGTCTACGTTATACCAGACAGGAATTCTGATTCCCCATACATTTTGTCTCGATATCGCCCAATCATGCATGCCTTCCATCCATCTGTGATATTTTATTTCCTGCCATTTCGGGTGAATCCTAACTTTTCGTGTTTTTACGGCGTCATGAGCAGGTTTCTTAAAAGTTGCCACCCTCACAAACCAATTTGGGAGAACGGTCGGTTCTATGTCATGACCGGCTTTACAGACGGGTACCGAATGGGAATAGTTTTCATTAACTTTTATTAATAGTCCATCCCCCTTGAGGTCGAGAACCATAAGCTTTCTTGCCTCAACCACCTTTTTTCCGTGATATCTTTTTGCTCTTTCCATATATTTTGGATCTATATTTTTCTTCTCTAAAAACCACCCAAAGTCCATACGTCCATTCAGGTCAATAATTGGGGTTACTGGCAAGTTGAACTTTTTACCAAGCTCAAAATCATGAGGATCATGAGCTGGGGTCACTTTCATAATTCCTGTGCCAAACCTTGGATCAACCCCGGGATCGGGGATAACCGTCATTTTAACTAACCCCAACAGTCCCAGCACTTCAATCGTTTTCCCGATCCACTCTTTGTGCTTTTTATCTTTTGGATTAACAGCCAAAGCGGTATCTCTGAATTTGGTCTCCGGTCTTACAGTTGCAATGGTAAATGGGCCATACTTCATGAAATAAAAAGGGTCAGTCCTTTCTTTATAATCCACTTCAATATCCGCGTAAGTAGTTCCACATATTGGACAATAGTTCACAATATAGTCATCTTTATAGACTAGACCGTCGTCATGCATTTTTTTGAAAGTGTCACAAACTGTGGAAACCGCATCGGGATCCAACGAAAATTTATATCGGGTCCAATCCACGCTTGCCCCCATCTTTCTGATCTGATCATTCACTAAGCCAATGTTCATTTGCACAAACTTCCATATTTCTTGATACAAAGACTCCCGGTCAAAATCAAATCTGGACTTACCGAGTTTCTTCAGCTCTCTCTCAAATGTAATCTGCGTCTCCGTCCCCGCGTGGTCTGTTCCGGGTATCCACAGTGTAGGGTCGCTCTTCATTCTGTGCCATCGGACAAGAATATCTTCAATAGCAATCATCAAAACGTTACCCGTATGCATCCTCCCGCTGGCATTGGGCAGGGGAAGGACAATAGTAAACGGTTTCTTCTTTTTGTCTATTTTTGGCGTAAAAGCCCCACTCTCTTCCCAGAGTTTATAAATATTCTCTTCGTATTTTTTATGATTGTAGTTTTTGTCCACAGTTGAATTATACCGCTTGATCGATTCTCCAGCGGGGGAGACGGTCAATTTTGTTTGGATCGGTAAATTCACCCCGCTCCGCTTTGAAACAGGCG
>Ga0075644_111_pt1 | contig 8596 bp, 9 predicted proteins | sample RifGroA1_FD_68238 | JGI IMG/M metagenome (GOLD analysis project Ga0075644, IMG submission 68238) | Microgenomates (Woesebacteria) bacterium GW2011_GWA1_43_12 | reverse complement strand
ATAAGAGAGTGTGGTTGGAGTACGACAGGTATCAGGATGACATGTATGGGCGGGCAATGGCGTGGATATGGATTGGATGCGAGGAAACTCCTAAATTTACGTCTCCGGAGTATATGCGCTTGTCTTTTAACCGGTCCCGGCCGGGACTTACTGAAAATCCAGAAGGGTGTAAAAAGGGAAAATTGGTTCAGGAAGAAATGGTGAAAGATGGGTTGGCAAAAGTTGAAGTGTACAAAGACCGGGGGGAACTGAAATACGAGAAACGATTAGCGCGTGATTGAGAACGTGATAAGCACATGATTTTAGGGTAGAATCAGAATATGAGTAGACGAGTGGTGTTTTCGGGAATTCAGCCCAGTGGGGATTTGCACATTGGAAATTATATTGGGGCGGTGAGGCAGTGGGCGAAGGGCCAAGATGACGGGCTGAATATTTTTTGCGTGGTAGACATGCACGCGATTACTGTTCCGCAGGATCCCAAAACTCTGGCGCGGAAAACCCGCGAGATTTCTGCAATTATCTTGGCAGCTGGCATTGATCCTGAAAAATCCTTGTTGTTTGTGCAGTCGCATAACCCAGATCATGCAAACTTGGGTTGGGTTTTGAACTGCTATTTGTCCATGGGTCAAATGAGCCGGATGACTCAATACAAAGAGAAATCGGGAGGCAAAGAGAGTGTAAGTGTGGGGCTATTTGATTACCCGGCCCTGATGGCGGCGGACATTTTGCTGTACGATACGACGGAGGTGCCGGTGGGGGAGGATCAGAAGCAGCATGTGGAGTTGACGCGGGATGTGGCAGAAAGATTTAATTCTAAATACGGAGAAACGTTTGTCCTGCCGGAGTCAAAGGTTCCCAAGGTGGGAGGCCGGGTGATGAGCCTGACTGATCCGACTAAGAAAATGAGTAAAAGTGACGCCAATCCTAATGGGGCAATAGGCCTGTTGGAAGATCCAAAATCGGCCCGTAAGAAAATTATGTCTGCGGTGACAGACAGCGGATCTGAAGTAAGACTCGACTGGAATGAGAAACCTGGTATATCCAATCTTTTGGAGATTTACTCTCAGCTTTCCGGTAGGCAGTATTCTGGAAGTAATAATTACAGTGAATTTAAAACTGCTGTGGCTGATGTGGTGGAAAAATTCTTGACGGATTTCCAAAAAAAGTACCACGAGATCATGAATTCTGGAAAACTGGATGAAATTTTGAAAAATGGGGCGGAAAGATCGTATGAAATATCTCACAAGAAACTGTTGGAAGTATATGACAGAGTGGGATTTGTGAAGCCATGATAACGATTGACGATTTTGCCAAGGTAGAAATGAGAGTAGGGGAAGTAACGGAGGCTAGAGATGTAGACGGAAGCTTGAAGCTCATAAGACTGACGGTAAATTTCGGGGACGAAGTGCGGACGATTTTTACTGGAGTGAGACAGTGGTACAAGCCAAAGTATTTTTTGAATAAAAGATTTGTGTTTGTGACAAATTTGGAATCGAAGATGATGCCCTCCTTCGCTCCTGACGGAGCTACGAAGGGTAAAGGCGAGGAATCACAAGGGATGATTATGGCGGCAGATGGAATTGATGGTAAACCAATTTTCTTGGTACCTGCGAGTAAGAAGGTGGAAGTGGGAGCCTGCCTTCGCTAAAGCTACTGGCGGGCGCAGCAAAAGTGCAATAGCGGATTTTAACCTTTTTTCGAGTTTGGCCGGCTGAGAAGGCTGTTTACTGTTTGGGAGAGGGCTGAGAAAGTTGCGTACGCATTTAGTGTAGTTGGTGCGGCATCATGGATTATAGCTTTTAGTGCATCGGCCCATTCTCCTTCACGGGGGATTCTGGTGCCTTTATCAGGGTTGTTTATGGCTGCGTTTAGATAGGTGAGTGATTTTGCAGCAGATACGGCCTGATCTTCCGTTTTTCCCCATGGAGAGCAGATTTGTTGAGCATAGGTGATCTGTTTCATTGCTCTGGCGGCTGCGTATTCGGAAGCTAAATCTACGAGTTCCTCCGCTTGGTCTGAGGTGATAGGTTTTATTTCTATGTCGCTGGAGAAAGAGCCGCATTCTCCAAGAAGTTGATTAATCCGATTTTTTCTGTCCTTCAGATTGTGGGAGGAGAGATCATCTCTCTCGCTGAGGACTCTCTGAGGCTCTTCTCCCCCTTCTTCGATTGATCGCTTTGGTTCTTCCATAATCGTAGTTTAGTTGTTGTTGTTGTTGTTGTCAAGAAAGATTTTGTTTGTTCACTTTTGCTCGTGCTAAAAGTGAAGCCTTCGCACAGTGAGCGAAAAGCACGCCCGCCAGATGAGCTAAAAGTATCCAGCAAGGAATCCCTATGCGCCCCGCTTTGCGGGACTGGAGCCGTGACTAACCAACGTGCTTGCTGTCCACTTTTTTGACGCTCATGTGCTGGCGGGAAACGGGAATATTAGTTGAGAGGGTGGAAGTGGGAGCCCGCCTTCGCTAAAGCTACTGGCGGGCGCAGCGAAAGTGAGGTAGAATGGGGCGCTATGAAGGATGCACCAAAGGAACAGAAGAGTATACACAAGAATGGAAACGGGAAAAAACCCATAAAGGGTGTAATGATTCAGATGCATTTTGATTTACAGAAACTGGCTTGGTGGGGAGTAGTGATTCTGATGATTATGTCTTTGATGGGGTTGTGGTTTTCCGGAGGAAAAGCAGAACATGAGGTACAACTGTCTCAAGCGTTGGAAGACATTAGATCGGGAAAGATTGAAAAAGTAGAAGTGTTTTCTGACAAGTTAGCCCTTTTTTATAAAGACAAAAAGGATGAGACATTTTTTTCCAGAAAAGAAGCAAATGAAAGCCTAACGGAAATTTTGGAGAGATCCAAGATTGATGCGTCAAAAGTAAATTATGAAATTAAAGATCAAACAGTGGGACAGGTGGTGTCTGCAGTATTGCCCTCAATAATTGGAACTGGATTTGTAATTTTGGTGCTTTTGTATATGATGCGCCAGGCTAGAGGCCAACAAGACAGCCTGTTTGCTTTTGGCCAATCAAGAGCCAAGCTTTTTGACAGAGGGAAACCGTCAGTAAAGTTTGCGGATGTGGCGGGAGTAGACGAAGCCAAAAAAGAATTAGAGGAAGTGGTAGATTTTCTGAAAAATCCAGGGAAGTATAAAGCTATGGGAGCCAGAACTCCGAAGGGTGTGCTGCTGGTAGGACCATCTGGAGTGGGAAAAACACTGCTTGGTAAAGCAGTGGCGGGCGAGGCCAACGTGCCCTTTTATTCCATGGCCGGATCTGAATTTATGGAAATGCTGGTGGGGGTGGGAAGTGCGAGAGTGAGAGATTTATTTTTAACTGCCAAGAAAAACGCCCCGTCTATAATTTTTATTGATGAAATTGATGCCATTGGTAGGCAAAGGGGACACGGGTTAATGGGAGGACATGATGAGCGGGAACAAACTCTAAATCAAATCTTAGTGGAGATGGATGGATTCGCCCCGAATGAAAACGTATGTGTGTTGGCAGCAACCAATAGGGGAGACTTGTTAGATCCAGCTCTGCTTCGGCCGGGGAGATTTGATAGAAGAGTGATGGTGGACATGCCAGACATTGAAGGTAGGAAAGCCATCTTGGCAATTTACGCTAAAAACAAACCATTTGCCAAAACCGTGAATTGGGAATCTGTAGCTAAAAGAACGGTTGGATTTTCGGGAGCTGATTTGGAAAACATGCTCAATGAAGCGGCTATTGGAGCAGCCAGAGCTGTCAAGAAAGAAATTACTATGGAAGAAGTGGAAGAAGCAGCCACTAAAGTAAAACTGGGGCCACAAAAGAAAAGATTACAAAGCGAAGAAGACCGGAAAATGACGGCATATCATGAAGTGGGCCATGCCGTTGTGAATTGGGCCCAAAAAGGATTAGATCCAGTGCACAGAATTTCCATAGTGTCCCGGGGTATGAGTTTGGGTCACACCCTAGTTCCACCGGCGGCCGACCGGGTGCATGAGACTAAATCTAGACTCCTGTCTCAAATTGCCATGATGCTGGGGGGAAGAGCGGCAGAAGAACTGATCTTTAAAGAATTTACGACCGGGGCCAGTAATGATATTGATAAAGCCTCGACACTAGCCCGGGATATGGTCATGGAATACGGCATGAGTGCACTGGGACCAGTAAATTATGGACCGGCCCAAGATGTAATTGATTGGGGCAGGGCATACATGGAACAGACTCAAATTTCTCCAGATATGCAAAACAAGATTGATACCGAAGTGAGAAAAATAATTGATGAGGGGTACAAAAAAGCCCAAATAATTCTCAAGAAACACAGGAAGAAAATGGACAGAGTGGTAAACAGGCTAATGAAAGTAGAAACCATGGATGGGGATGAGTTTGAGAAGTTGATGAAATGAAATGCGCGTTCGGCATTGCATCTGCGAGTGCTCGGCGGCCTTCCCCTCGACGCCGCTCGGGGTGGCACCCCCTGCGCGCTCGGTCTGCAATTGCCTGCACGCGCTGATATTATATGGATATGGATAAATTACTAGTGTTGGACGGAAACTCAGTTTTACATAGGGCGTATTATGCATTGCCTGATTGGAGAAATAGATCCGGGGAGGCGACGGCGGGGGTATATGGATTTTTGTCCATGATGCTTAAGGCCATTGAAGACTTAAAACCCACCCATTTGGTAGTAGTATTTGATCATCCGTCTCCTACTTTCCGGCACACTATGTACGTGGGGTATCAAACAAACAGAGAAAAAGAAAGACAAGTGTCGGAAGATATTTGGGGACAAATTGAGAAACTGAAGAAAGTTTTCCAATTGCTCGGTTTACCAGTTTATCAGTTGAGTGGATTCGAGGCCGACGACCTGATTGGAACGATTGCCAAACAGACAAAAGGGGACGTAATTATTATTACAGGGGATCGGGATTTAATGCAGCTAGTGGATGAAAAAATAAAACTGTATATGCCCATTAAAGGACTGTCTGATACGGTAATCGTGGATGAAGATAAAGTGATGGAAAGAATGGGAGTGCACCCTGGACAAATAATTGACTACAAAGCCTTAGTGGGGGACTCGAGTGATAATTATCCGGGAGTAGCTGGGATTGGGCCCAAAACAGCCATTCATCTTTTAGCAGAATACGGAACTTTTGAGAAAATATATGAATTTATAAATATCACCCCCCAACCCCCTCTTAATCTAAGAGGGGGCTTAAAGGAAAAACTAATTAATGGTTATGAGGGGGGAGAATTGTCTAAAAGATTGGCTACAATTAGAACCGACGCTCCGGTGACGTATGATAGTGCTAGGTGCCAAGTGCCAGGTGCTAAGGAGATGATGGAAGTTTTACAAGAGTTGGGGTATAAAAGTTTAGTTAAAAGAATGGGAGGAAAAGCAGATGAGAGTAGCTCTCGTCCACGATTATTTGAATGAGTACGGAGGGGCAGAAAGAGTGTTAGAAGCTCTGGTGGAGTTGTGGCCTGACGCGCCGATTTATACAGCTTTTGCGGTACCCGGCTCTTCTGCTGCTAAGGCATTTGCTGATAAAAAAATAATTACCTCCTGGTTTCAAAACATTCCGTTTTACAACAAACTATATAGCCCTTTGAGGTTTTTCATTCCTTCCGTTTTACAACAAACTATATAGCCCTTTGAGGTTTTTCATTCCTTGGATTTGGGGATCTTTTGATTTAAGTGAGTTTGATTTAGTAATTACTTCAGCCAGTTGGTATGTAACAAAGGGTTTGGGTAAAAAAGAAATTTGCTATTGTCATACACCACCTCGATGGTTGTATGGATATGAAACTTCAATTGATTGGAAAAAATACTGGCCGGTGAGAATATATGCGACTATTGTAGGCCATTTCTTACGTATGTATGATTTTTCCCAAGCCCAAAAAGTGGGGGTGTTTGTAGCTAATTCAAAAAATGTGGCGGAGAGGATAAAGAAGTTTTATAGAAGAAAGAGTGTAGTTATCTACCCACCGGTATCACCCCCTACCCCCTCTTACTCTAAGAGGGGGGACTATTATCTAATTGTCTCTCGGTTGGTGGGAGGGAAGGGAATTGAGATGGCGATTGCTGCTGCGAAAAAATACGGGTTTAAGTTAAAAATTGCCGGTGAGTTTGCGGGACTAAAAAAACTTGCGGGAGTGGAAAGTGTGGGGAGAGTGAATGAGAAAGAAAAAACTAAATTAATGGCGGGGGCGAGAGGATTTTTGGCGCTGGCGCGGGATGAAGATTTTGGAATGACATTGGTTGAGGCCATGGCTTGCGGAACACCAGTAATCGGTTTTAATGGGGGAGGGTACAGGGAATCTGTAATTGATGGAAAGACGGGAATATTGTTTGACGACTACTCCGTAGACGGCCTGGGGAAGGCGATAGAAAGATTTGAGAAGTTAAAATTCGACGCAGGTGTTTTGAGAAAATACGCTGAAAAATTTTCTAAGGACAATTTTAAGAAACAGATGTTAAAACTAGCGAATAAGTATGCCTGAACTTCCAGAGATTGAGACAGTTAAATTACAACTTGAGAAAGTTTTGCCCGGGCAAACACTGAAAGATGTAGAGATTAGATCAGTAAAAACAGTCAGGGGAAACACCCGGAGTTTAGTAGGGAAAAAAGTAGTAAGTATAAAGAGGATGGGGAAAGTATTATTGATTAATTTCGGGCCAAACTTAGATTTGGGATTTCATTTTAAAATGACCGGTCAGTTAGTTTACGAGGCACATGGAAAAAGAATTGTGGGAGGCCATCCGACGGAAGATTTTTGGCATAAGATGCCCAGTTCGCATACTAGAGCAGTGTTCCACCTCTCAGGTGGAACATTATATTTCAATGACCAGAGAATGTTTGGGTGGATAATGCTCAATCCGAAATTTGTGGAGGAGTTGGGAGAGGATGCGCTTAGGATAACAACGTCTAAGTTTCTTGAGTTACTTAAGAAACTTAGGAAGCCGATAAAACTGGCGATTATGGATCAGGAAATAATTTCCGGAGTGGGGAATATTTATGCCAATGACGCCCTGTGGGAAGCAAAAATTGATCCGAGAGAGCCAAGTAACAAAGTAACAAGTGACAAAGCCAAATTACTACTAGAGAAAATTAAATTAGTTTTAACAGAGGGTATTAAATATGGAGGAGCGACAGCTGCGGACGCTAAGTATCTAGACTTGCGGGGTATGGGTGGACATTATCAGGAACATTTCCGGGTATACGATCGGGAAGGCGAGAAATGCAAAAGACCTGCCTGCCGGCAGGCAGGTGTAAAAATTAAGAAATTTGAATTGGGTGGCCGGGGAACGTATTATTGTCCTAGTTGCCAGGTTTGACGATCTGGTTTCCGAATAATCAATAAATTAGAAAACCATAGTGAGGGCCGCATTTTTCCAGAAACAGTCAGTCGGATTTTATTTTCTGCCAGAATTTTTTGAACGTGAGATTTGGCTCCACCAAATGGATGACCGAAGGTGGAAGGATGAAGTTTTTTTGCTTGATTGTAAGCCTCAACAGGGTTTCGTTTTTGGGGTGGAAGGGATTGATGGGCAACAAGTATCGTTTCAAACCCGAAGTAATTTGGAGGGGTGATAATAATTGCTTTTCCACCAGGCTTGAGAACCCTCTCAAGTTCTTTGAAGGCCAGAGATGGGTGGGGCAAATGCTCAAACACATGCTGGCTGAAAACAAGATCAATGGAATTATTTTTTAGAGGTAACTTTTCGGCCGATCCTAATAAAACTTTAAAACCCATTTTTTGGGCAAATCTAACAGCTGTTTTGTTGATGTCGATACCAACAATATTTAAGGAATGAGTTTTTTGTATGAAAAGTTTAATAAATTCTCCAGTGTTGCTGCCGATTTCTAAAACTTTGTCTTTTGGGGAAATTCTCCCGGCTGAGTACAAGAGCGCAGAACTATGATTTTTTAAAAAACCTGATTTAAATCGGGAATTGGCTACATGGAGATAAGTGGAATCGTATAATGAGGAAGAAATTGATTTATGCATATTAACAAACTGATTTTACAGAATTTTAGAAACTATTCTAGACACGAATTTAAATTTGGGGACAAGACGGTGATATTGGGGGAGAATGGGTCCGGAAAAAGTAATTTAATGGAAGCAGTCTATTTATTGGCAACTGGAAAAAGTTTTAGGGCGGACCGAGAGGAAGAGATGGTGAGATATGAAGAAGGTTTTTTCCGGGTAATAGGACAAATAAGTCAGATAGGACAAATAAGTCAGGTAGCAGTAACAATGAGTGAAGGACGGAAGAAATTTGAGGTGAATGGAGTGCCCCGGGGAATGGTAAATTTCGTGGGGAGATTAAAAGCGGTTCTTTTTGCGCCACAAGATATGGAGCTGGTAACGGGAAGCCCTGGGGGACGGAGAAGATACTTAGACTTTGTCATCTCTCAAGTTGATCGAGAATATAGACGGTGTTTAATTTCTTACGAAAAGGGATTGCGGCAGAGAAACAAGCTATTAGAGATGATTCGTGAAGGACTGGCGCAGCGAAGCCAGTTGTACTTCTGGGATAAACTTTTAATTAAGAATGGAGAATATATTACTTTGAAAAGAGGGGAGTATTTAGAAGGATTGGCCGAATAT
>Ga0075644_107_pt1 | contig 8823 bp, 9 predicted proteins | sample RifGroA1_FD_68238 | JGI IMG/M metagenome (GOLD analysis project Ga0075644, IMG submission 68238) | Microgenomates (Woesebacteria) bacterium GW2011_GWA1_43_12 | reverse complement strand
TGTCAAATTTAGTTGGAAGCTATTTTTTGTGATCTGGAAACAAGGTTTTGAGTAAATCTCCATTTTTTTTCGATCCATCCGTGGCCTACCATCCAAATTACCAGATTTTTTGGAGCCTATTATGTTACTATTTAAGTATGAATTTTGTATTTATATACGGTCCTCCAGCAGTAGGTAAATTAACAGTTGCTAAAGAACTTTCTAAGATGATTGGCTATAAATTATTCCACAATCACTTGACAGTAGATTTGGTAACCTCTATCTTTCTATTCGACTCAGACCAGTTACGCAGGTTGTCGGAAAAGTTTAGATTGGAAATATTTGAGGAAGCCGCAAAAGCCAACATCGAAGGACTGGTATTTACAATGGTCTATGGTCCAGAGGCAGATGATGAATTCATCAAAAAAGTGGTGAACATTGTCGAAGGGAATGACGGTAAAGTACTTTTTGTTAGACTTTTTGCGGATATACAAATTTTAAAGAAGAGAGTAACCGAAGAGTCGAGAAGGTCGTTTAATAAAACGACTTCGCCTCAGGTATTGGAAGAAGTAATTGACAAATTTAAAGTGTTTGAGGCTGTATCAAACCACAAAAGCCTAAGTCTGGATACAGGTTTGCTTACTCCAGTCGAATCCGCCAGAGAGATAATAAATCACTATCATTTGATCTAACTTTACAGGACTGGCGGACGAAGTACCAAAGAATATTAGCAGCTCTAGATGGAAGGTATGGGATTTTGAGGGTGGCCGGAGGCAAGGCCGATAATATTGTCTACCCAGATTTGTTTGTTGGCAGCGAGAGATTCCCGGGTGTACCATCCAAATCCCTTAAATAATAAGGCGTTTGGGAGCCGGGACAGCGGTGGAGAGAGCAAATCTCCTGCCTCCAGGACATAATGACTGACTTGGCCGGATTGCAAGGCGGCGGCGATGGCTTCTTCGTCTACCAAGTGGCGATCGGAAACATTGATTATTATCACCCCGGGCTTAAGCAATTTAATCAAGCCGCGGTTTAAAAAGCCCTTGGTTTGAAGCGAATCGGCCAAGTTAAGAGACAAAAAATCGGCTTCTTTAAGAACAGACTTGAGGCTTAAAAAAGCAATTCCGGGATAAGAGCGGGGAGTTCTGTTCCAGGCCAACACTTGCATGCCTAAAGCCTGCCCGAGTTGGGCTACGCGCAGGCCAATTTGACCCAAGCCGATTATACCCAAAATCTTTCCGTGTAAATTTCTACCCAAGAGCAGGGTGTATTTTCCTTGCTGGGTGAGGCGGTCCGACTCGACAATTCTTTTACTGGCCAGGAGCATAAATGCCAGCGCTTGTTCGGCTACGGCCTCAGTGGAGTAGCCGGGAACATAAGTCAGGCTCAGCTGACGCTTCTTGCAGTAATCTAGGTTTAAATAGCCGTAAGAGGTGGTATCTAAGGCTATCCCTTTGAGCCGGGTAGCTTTGGGTAAAACCTCTTTAAGTACTTGGGGGGCGACTTCAAACCCGCCAAGGTTGTCAGGGTCTATGCCCAAAATATCGGCATATCGGACCAGGTTGGTTAAGCCGTGACGGCTTAACGCTTGGCGGTTGGGAGTGAACCTGACTTGGCCCAAGCAGTTCAGTTGCCTGACCTGATCCGGTGTGAACTCGCTTTTGGGGCACAAAATAGTGATATTCATGTTGCAAATGGGCGACTAAGTTTGACATGAGTCTATTAGCACGGGTAAAATTAGTAAAAGTGTTGTCCGTAGTGGTGGACAGACGGTGATTATGTCAACTGTTGATTTATTATCTTCGTTTGGGTTGGATGAAAAAGAGGGCCGGGTTTATCTCGGGCTGACTAAGTTAGGTTGGACCACTATTTTGGATTTGTCGCGAAGAAGCCAAATCAAAAGAAGCTCTTTGTATCGGGTGATTGAACGCTTGGTAGCCAAAGGATTGGTGGAAGTAAAGCCGGATGAGTTTACGACTTACTATCGTTGTGCCTCAACGGAGGTTTTTGAGGCTATGATTGCCGAACAAAAATACAGAGTTAGGGCGATGGATACGGATTTGCAACTGCTCCGATCCCAGCTCAAATTATTACAAAGCTCCGGAGTACAAGAAACTGGCGTCCGTTTCCATCGGGGGCCAAGGGGGATACAGGTATTAGAGTTGAAAATTGTATCTCAACCCAATCTTAAGCTGCGGATTTTGGGGACATCCCAGTGGCATGAGACAGTGGGCAGACGGTTTGCTGAAGAGATAAGGCAGAAGGAATTGGAGCGAGGCATAACGGTAAGAGAAATTACCAACCCCGGAATGGAAGAAAAAATACCACTTTCAGGACAGATTGATTGGACGGATAATGTGGAATTTGTAAAAAGATGTTATCGGCACAGGCAAATTAGCAGGAAAGAGATAGCTATCAACAACGAAATCACCGTTTTGCCTGAAGCGTTGGTGCTGTATAGCATTACGGCCGATGAGGTGGTGGGGATCGAGATTCAGAGTACGAGTTATGCAAAAATCATGGCTGGGCTGTTTGATGGATTGTGGGAGCGCGCCCAGCCGATTGATAGTTTTGGGTAAGAATGGGCAATCTACTTTTAGCAGCCTTTGCCCGGGATGCGATAGTCATGAGCACGGTCAAAGGGGAAAGTCGAAGATTCGGTAGGGAACTATATTGGAGACTATTGTGTTACCAACAGCACTATTCCTGCGATCCATCGAATCGCGTGCCAAATATAAAGTTGCTGTTTACTAAGTCCATAATTTTTACCTTTAACACAAAAATAAATTTTTTGGGGACTAACTATCGATTTAGTATCAAAAATGGAATAGACAAGATCCCATAATGAAATACCGATTAACATGGCTCCTATAAATGTTTTGGCTAGATCAAAGTTGTAGTTGCTAGCAACAAATACTAATAAAAAGGGGAGAATTCCTGAATAGATTATTAGCCAAAATATGAGGAAGTAATCCAGTAAAAATTGCGGAATTTTTTTGTTATGTTCCTTTGCTGACTGCCAAAAGTCAATCATTCCCCCCACTATGTAAAAAGTTATGACAATTAAAATAATCTGTATCTTTTGCACCTGAAATTTACATTAGCCTTTCCGATAGGTTAATTCAATACTCAGCAGGGGCTGGTCCTTCGGTTTCACTCGGGATTATAATTCGTTCACCACAAGTTGTGGGAACCTTTTATTACACAGAAACTGAGGCTGTAAGTTGTGACGGGTTTGAATTAATGAGTTGAAGCACGGTTTCAGGATTTGCGTGGGCCAAATTCTTTAAAACACAGGGGTATGTACAATTGGGAGGACATAATCGTAATTTCTCTCGGGCGTTTTGAATGGCACTGGCCGCAGCTTCAGCTTCAAGCTGATTATCATTTCTAAAAAACGTTATTCCGACTGTGGCTCGCCTTGAATTTGGGTTTGCACAGTGGGCGATAATGTCAAACCTATTGTTATAGCTTTCTCTCTTAAATATAGGCATAATAAAATTATATAGGAGAAAGGTAACCAAGTCAATATTATAGGTCTATTTGCAGACTCTGTTGGACGTAATGAGGAATTAGAAGGCTAGAGTGTCCAACACTCTATTTATCAGAGACTGCTGTGTGGAAACTACTATCCCTGTTTCTGCTGAAACTTTTACAGTCTTTTCAATCGCAATAGGTATGAATCCAAGTAACCTTTGATCAGATATTCCATTAATTTCATATACAGGTACACCATTTTGTTCCCCAAGTGATATAACTTGACTTACAGAGGTAACGTTAGCGATTGCTTGTCCTCCAAGACGGTTGACCACATTTGCAGCAATGAGATTTTGCACCGCTTGATCCGGAAGAACGGCTACTGCTTTTTGCCCTGTAAGAGTGTTTACTGTCAGAGTATTGGTTGCCAGATCAATAGATAACGGGAAATTGGTCACTGCTCCGGTTATACCCCTTTGAATAACGAATTTTTCAGCCCCGGCAGTGGCCACTTTAATTCCACTTTCTTTTAGTCGTTCGTCAATTTTGAGAATTGTGTCATCTGCAAGTTCAATTTCCGTACCATTTTCCTGCTCTGCTTTGATAACCACCCTGTCATCTCTGATTTCCAGACGGGTTTTGACTCCTCCCGAGGTAATATCAATGCGGGTCCGGCCGTCTTTGGTGCGAGTCTTGATGCGTTCACCCTCGCTTAATCTCACTTCAGTTCGGGTCTCGTCTGTTTTTGTTTCTGTTCGTGTAGGTTGAGGTGTACTACTGGAACTGTCTGATCCAGAGGAGCCACTTCTAGAATTGTCACTTCCCGATGATTCAGATCCACTGTCTTTTGAGCCCGAGCTGCCTGACGAATCTGATCCACTATTGGACGAACCACTACTGTCATCTCCGCCCTTGGCAAGATATCTGGTATTTGTGCCAAGAATAGTGTTTTTTTCAAACGAGGAGACAACCATTTTACCGACAAACAGCAAGCCGACAGCACCAAGAATAATAGCAACATAGGGGAGAGGGGTAAATGAGGAATGACTTTTTTGAAACTTTTTCTTTTTCATCGCTCTTAGTCTAGATTAGACACAAAGACAGACATTGTCAATGTTTCAAAGTTGCTTTGCAGGGATGGCAGGGATCGAACCTGCGACAACTCGTTTTGGAGACGAGTGCTCTACCAACTGAGCTACATCCCTAAGCTTTGGGCAAATTGATTATAAGTTGCTTTGAGCTGAAGGGCAATTTTGTAATCATAATATCTAATGGACAGGCTACCTGAGTATCCTTCTCTGATTCTCTTTTTTGTGTGTGGTTTGAGGTAGCTTTTACTAAATTGATTAATGGGTATTTTGGTGACTTTTGACCAGAACTTTTTGGTTTCCTGATCCTGGTGGTACTCGTGAATATGGACTAAACATCTAAACTTTGTTTCATCAAGAACAAATGATTTTCTGAACAGGGTAAGAAATGTGGATATCATTACCGGGTCGGAGTTCATGAATCCTACATAGCTACCATAAAGTTTTGAGCCTTCTGTCCAAATAAAGATGGAGCAGAGTAGTTTACAAATCTGCTTATTAAAATTTATTGCTGAGAGGTCTAACTTAGCAGCCTCTGCGATCTCATTTTTATAACGATCTCTTTTTTGTTTTAGAACCTGAAGTCCGGCTTGCCAAGCCTTTAGTCTTTTCGAGTCCAATATGTCTATGGCTAGTTGGTCTATAGCTATTTTACTTGTCCATGTCGATGCGGTGCTTTTGGCAATTTTTACTGCTCTTGAGATTTCACCGAGTGATAACCCCTGTTTTCTTAGAGAAATCGCTTTCTCTTTTACCTTTATGTTGTAGGCCATTGGTTGTACAACCTATTATCGGGGTTCGATTGTTTATTGTCAATATTTTGGAGACGACAGTGATACCATTTCACCACATCCCTATAACTTGAATTTTAGCAGATTTGGGTATTGACGGAGGGGTGGGAGTTTCTTAGGATGAAAAGGTGAAAGTGGGGTTTGTGAGTTTTCGGATTGCCGGGACGGATGGAGTGAGCTTGGAGGCAGAGAGGTGGAGGACAATACTAACGCGGATGGGACATGAAGTGACTTTTGTGGCCGGAGAGTTGGACAGAAGCGGCCTGCTGATTCCAGAACTGCATTTTTTTCATCCAGACGTGGTACGAGCGCATCAAATGGTGGTGGATAATAATGTTAACTACAAAAAGATCGAAAAAGAGATTTTTGCCATGGCAGGAGTGATTGAAGGGAAGTTGAGAGAGCAGTTTCGCCGATTTAAATTTGAAAAATTGGTGGTGGCGAATGCGTTTTCTTTACCCATGCACTTTCCTTTGGCTGTGGCCTTGGAGCGGGTGATTGCGGAGTATCGGATACCCACCGTGTCTAGGAATCATGATTTTTGGTGGGAACGGCCGCGATATTTGAAATCCCACTGCTTTGAATTTTTTAAGCGGTGGTTTCCTCCCGCCAATCCTTTGATTACGCACGTGACCATAAACAGTTTGGCGCAGAAGGAACTTAAATTCAGGCGGGGGTTGGAGTCGACGGTGGTTTGGGACAGTTTTGATTTTGCCGGCCGGGCAAAAAAGCAAGACGCATATTCCGGGCATTTTCGAGAGGATTTTGGTTTGGGGAAGAAGGACATTATTTTTTTACAGGCGACCAGGATCGTGCAACGCAAGCAGATTGAGCTGGCTGTCGAGCTGGTCGAGAAACTAAATGATTCCCGGGTGGTGCTGGTACTGGCGGGGCGTGACGGGGATGAAAGTGGGGATTATCTGCAAAAAATTAAGAGACTGGCTAAAAAGGCCGGAATTAGGCATAAATTTATTGAAAAATGGGTAAACGGGACCAGAAAAATAAAGGAGGGGAAAAGAGTGTATACGTTGTGGGATTGTTTTGCTAATTGCGATTGGGTGACTTATCCGTCGGAGACGGAGGGTTTTGGTAACCAATTCGTGGAAGCCGTGTACTTCAAGAAGCCGATAGTGGTTAACAGATACCCGGTGTATAAGGCGGACATTGAGCCGTTGGGATTTGAAACAGTGACTATAAACGGGAAAATTGCTCGGGGACAGATTGATAAAACGCGGAGGTGGATGGAAGATTCCACGGGGACGACAAAAATTGTGGAGAAAAATTTCGCACTAGGGGTCAAATATTTTGCGTTTGAAGTAGTGGAAAAGAAGTTGGAAGGATTGGGATTTTGAGCTATTTTACACTGGAGTAATTACTGGTAGTTGTTGTAATGCGGGAAGTGTTTTGGGAAAAAGGGAAACGACACACGTCTTCAAGAGGGGAGTAGTTTTAAGGTATTGCTCATAAGTTATTATTGTCGGAACACATTCTTTATTTATTACCTTTATTGCTCCAGTACCCACCCAAAATTGGGTTGCAGACGATCTAGAGGACATAAGGGGTATTCCCCATGTTTTTGTATAACGGAAACCAATAGCTATCATATCTTTGTCAAAAGCCCAAGGAATACCTGCGTCCCAGTCACCGAATATAAATGCATCATGTGTAAGATTGGATTCAAAAATAGTTTGTTCATCTGCGTCTCCTTTGTAATTCCGCCGGGCTTTGGATAACCGTCTTTGTTGCTCATCATGGTTTAGGCTTTTCCACTTTTCTCTCAGATCTTTTTTAATTTCATCAAAACGCTTAAATATTTCTTCCGGAGATATAAAATCCCGAATCTTTGAAAATTTGCACTGAAAATTCTTTGGAAAATACGGTTTTAGAAAGTCGATTAATATAACAAATTCGTTATTGTAGATATCAATATCTACTTGCGGAATATTGTTCATAACGGATACAAATATTTCATCTGAAAAATATTCTAATATTACCCCGTTTTTGTAAATAGCTGCGATGGGGGCTAAATATTCCCTTAATTGGAGTAAGTTAAAAACTTCTGAGAAATCTATGTGGGGAGCCGTGGGTAATTGCCATTTTTTATATCCTCCAAATGGGACAGTGATATGAATGGGCAAATTGCTGGTAACACAATAATTTATTTTCTCTCTTGTCTTTTGTTGTAACTCTACGGGAATCGTTGATGATCTGTACTTGGATAAAGTTAATTTGTCGTAAATGAGTGACTTAAGGCCCGAAAATTTAAGCCTTTTTAGATCAGAGGAAGACTGAGTGTAAACCGGTGTATGTTTTACATAATCATCTATAAAGTTTTGTACATTCATAGGTGGAGGCGGAAGGGTATGAACCTTCATCTTCCTCAGAAGAGGAGTTTTACGTTAAACTACACCCCCAATTAGACGAAAGTATACTATAAATATTTATTGTGTCAAAGTTGACGGACAGTGACGACAGTAGTAGAATAGACTTATGGATTTTGTTGACAAGACGCTGATAGCGTTTGGATTGACAAATAAAGAAGCTAAGGTTTATCGGACAGCCTTAAATTATGAAGAAACCTCACCTTTTGCTCTGGCGGGGGAGACAAAAATTCCCCGTACGACTGTCTATGAGATTTTGTTGAATTTATCCCTAAAAGGGTTGGTGGAGCTGGTAAGAAGCGATGGCTTTAGTAAGCAACAGACCAGAATCAAGGCCAAGAATCCATCAATTTTGCGCGAAACCTTGGCTAAAAGAAAAGTTGACTTATCTAGGCTGGATGTAGACTTAGTTCAGATCCTACCGGATTTAAAAAAGGAATATTTAAGACATGTTCCTAATGCTGATTTCAGGTTTTATCCTGGGATTGGGGGAGCAACTGAAGTTTATAGGCGGATGAACAGTTCCGATTCGAAAGAGCCTATTGTTGCTTGGGATTGCCTGATGCCTATGGATAGTTTTGGGCTTGAGGAAATGAATAAGTGGACAGATGTGGAAAACCGACGCAAGCACAAAACAAATATCAGGTCGATAATTCCGCTGAGTGATCCCAGCTTTATGCTCTATCAGGATATTCAAATTCAGGGAAATATTATTTCGATTGTCAACGGAGTTAAAGAAGAGGCGTGGGGGATAATTATGAATAGTGAGTTGCTGGCCAAGAGCCTGACCAGTATTTTTGAGATTGTTTGGAAGATTGCAAAACCGATAACTCCCGAATTAGTCAAGTCTTGGGGCCCCAATGAATTTAGGAAACAGGAACTGAAGAAAGTCTGATCTTCTGGGCGTCACATTATTTTAGTTTCGAGATTTCCTTGTGCTCTGTGTGCTTGCGGCAGCGGCGGCAATATTTTGACATAGTCAACTTGTCGGGGGAGTTGACTTTGTTTTTTTCCGAAGTGTAATTTTGAGATTTACACACCGGGCAGACGAAAGCGATATATTGACGAGATCCTTTTTTGGCCATAGTGAGTGCATTATAACAAAAC
>Ga0075644_108_pt1 | contig 13095 bp, 10 predicted proteins | sample RifGroA1_FD_68238 | JGI IMG/M metagenome (GOLD analysis project Ga0075644, IMG submission 68238) | Microgenomates (Woesebacteria) bacterium GW2011_GWA1_43_12 | reverse complement strand
ATTGCGTGCAACCGCTGCGGTATCTGATTGCCGCCAGCTGTGCCAGTCTGCAAGCGGTGCATCAATTCTCCAAAGACGTACTACAAATGCCAGCACCAAGATGAGTACTGTAGCTCCCCAATAAACTGATTTATTTTCCAGAAATTTCATATATTTGGTCACCAACCACTTGTACAATCTTTGCATCTATAATAGAAGCCTGTATCTCCCGCGCCTCGGCTATGCTTCCCACAGTATAGATGCGAATAGATTTAGATTGTAACGCATGAACAATGGCATCCTGAAAACCTACCGGAAATACCCAGGCCCGACCGTTTCGAAACGGCACCCCGACAAAAATAAGTGCGGAATTGTCAGTAATCGGAAAATATTTTTTCCGCACTGAAACCAGCAAATCATCTATTTGTTTGCCGGCTGCCCTCCACTGTCCCATTGCGCGGGTAAGTTGCAACCAATTGCTTACAACAAATGCTAGTACCACAACGCCCAGTACTACCCTTCCCCACCTAATTTTAGACGGAAGAAACCTCCATAATCGAGCAATCCCTAAACACCCCAGCACGACCAGTGCCGCGCTTGCAATATATGCATAGCGCTCACTGATATTACCAAGTCCTATATACGGAATCAGGGACACAAAAAACACCGCGATCCAAAACCATACGACACCCGGTATTCGTTGCCAGCGAAACCGGCGAAACACCGCCGCGACACCCGCACCGAAAAGGACTACAACAGCAAGTGAAATCACACGCTGTTCCCGCGCAAAACTCCGCAAGCCGGCAAAAAAATCTGCACTGTAAGGTCCAACAATGATCATACCGATGTACCCGATGGTGTTTCCGATGACATTAAACGGTAATGTGGAGAGTCGCACGCCATAATTTCCCGACGGCGGTACTGCATTGGCCGCCATGCGAATCCACCAATATATCGGTATTAGGACGATAAACGGCGCCATAAGCCACCACTGCCGTTTCTTTCCAAAAAAGATAAGTACTGCGGCAATAGCAAGAGGCATGGCAAGCATTCCTTCATACCACAAAAGACCCAGTGCAGAAAAAATCAGCGATAAAACAAACCAGCCAACTGCAAACCGCCCCCGCCGAAGAAATAAGAAAAATAAATAGACAGACGCAAGCGCAGACGCGCTTCCCGCCAAGCTGCTAAAACCGGATATCCACAGTATATTTTCATGGTGGACCGAAAAAATAACGAATACGAGCGATGCAACCATAGCGAGTATCGTCTGTTTTGTAGTTTCCTTGACAATCAAATACAAAAGGGAGGCTGCAACAACATGCAGAAGAATATTTATGGAGATATATCCCTGTGGGTTAAACCAGAAAAGAGAAAATGCCCCAAAATAGTAAAGTTTTGAAAGCGGCCGGTAGAAAAAGCCTGCCGCATCGGTAAAAAATGATGGTATGTCTGTTACATATGACTGCCGCGCCCAACCAAGCCATGTAAAGTCATCGCCGATAAAATACGCATTACCGGCTCCGAAAATCACAAATCCCACAAAGCAAACTACTCCGATAAACAACAACGGATGCCGCAATATCTTTTGCGTTTTGGTCCACAGGGGAAATGCCTTTTGATGTTCCAACAGAAGCCCACCTATGGTAAATCCCATCAGCATCCAAAATACATATGCGATCTTGGATGCTTCAAATATATCAACAGAAAAAGCCGTAAGAAGCAGCCCGACTAGTGCCGCGCTTGTGCCAATGGTAAAACTTCCTACGATTGTAGAAGGAGAAACGCCGGTCGATCTGACAAAAAGAAAATATGCAACAAAAATATAAAAGAATGACGCAAACCCCAGGATACCCGTTTCACCAAGTGCGCGCATATAATCACTGTCTGCGGCAAGGGACAACACCGAGTAGCCGCTGCCCAAAAGAATATTTCTCCGCAGCGCTTCCCACGCGCGTGGCCATTGACCCTGCAGTCTGGTCGTAAACGAAATATCATATACGAACGCGCGCTCCAGCGAAAATCTGTTTGCAACACTCACAACCTCACCCGACGTTGTGGCAACCGGACCCTGCGTTGAAAAATATACATGACCACGCTCCAATGCCATCTGCAGTTCTTCCCCCACCGCCAGCCGTTCTCCTCCTGTTGGGTACCATGAAGCTTCCCGGACGGCATTGACAATAAATGATGCAGTAACTGCCGCAGGCGGCTGGGTGGGTATACGGATAAATCCGCTCCCGATGGGTAAATTTTCAACTGCGGGGGAAGCAGATTTTTCTATCGTCACCTGTCCATCCGCTGCCACGACTGCAACCCCAACAGGACTTCCCCAGCGGCTGTCATATAATACGGTTTTCACCCTGAATGTTTTGGCAAATCGCTCTGATACCCGGGCTGCAAACGGAAGAAACACTAAAATGCCGATAAGAAGCGGCACTATCCATTTGCGCTTATTATGCCACCACAACACCATTCCTATGCACACTATAAGCACCACAAGCGATACCCGCGATGCCGTAAACAAAAGAACGATAAAACTCATAGACGAAAGCACGAAGAGCAATGCTTTCACCCAAACCCGTGTTTTTGCAAGTATGAGACTCACAAATATCGTGATGGCGATTGCCAAAAAAGCAGCGAGATCATAATGCCCTCCGAATGTTGACGCTATGCGGCTCGTCGGGGACAAATATAGCGGCAATCCTTTGGCAAATTCCTCATTCATCGTCAAAAATGCGGGTAATTCTCCAAGTTTTTGCCCAAACGCATAAATATCTACCAAAAACACACTCAAAGCGAGTACGATAATAACCCGGGACAGATCCCGTACGCGGCGGATCGAGGCAACCCCCAAGAAAAAAACAACCATATATTCTAGTCTTCGCAGATAGTGGAGCACCGCCAAATGTGGAAAAAAATGAGGAATAGTCCATCGAAGTACTACGATCGAAAACAGCAAAGATACCAATCCAATGATCCAATAAAGCACAATCGCAGCGGTAAGTGGGGTACGGAAGGCTTGTGTACGGTTTTTAACCGTTGTGAACAAAAAAATTCCGACCGTCAAGGCTACCAATATATCCTCAACACGTATGTACACCCATGTCTTTGTAATATCAATGAGGGGCAACTTGGGATACAGCGGAATAAAAAACAAAAGAAACAAACTCGACCAGTGTATAAAGTGATTATTTAACCATGCGAAGAGCTTCTTCATAGATTGCAGCAAGTTCTTGCTTTCCGGTGCTTTTTGCAATGAGTATTACCACCCAAGCTTTCAAAGCCAACAATACGGCAAGAGCCCGCTGTCCTATTATAGACATGTGTTTCCGGTAAAAGTAAAGCAAACCGCAGTAGATATTCACCACGGGAGTCCTTTTTGTGCTACTGCTCGCCGCGCCGGTATGTATAAAGCGGGCATCGGGGTAGAAAAAAACAGTGTGCCCCTTGCGTTTAGCCCGATAAAGAAAATCTATCTCTTCCATGTACATAAAAATACTCTCATCAAATAGCCCCACATCAAGAAATGACTGTTTTTTGCCTATCAAACAGGCACCCGAAACCCAATCTACTTTCCGGATCTTCTCAGGCGAATATCTCGTAGCTTTCCAATCATCTCCCTTTGCAAAAAGCATGATAGCCACAACCGGCAGGGTATACAACGGGCCACAGGAGGCCTGCGGACTTTGATCTTCATTGAGCAGTTTACCGCCTACAAACTCGCTCGGGTGAGAGTTATTATAGATAAAAAGTTTTTCAATCGCTCCATCTAATACTTGAATATCGGAATTAAGCAGGAGCAGGTATGTACCCCTGGCTTTTTGTATTCCCTGATTATTTGCCTTCCCATAACCTATATTCTCTTTATTGAGTATTTTTATTACTTGAGGATATTTTGTGTTCAATATCTCTATTGAACCGTCTATTGACGCGTTATCTACCACAAGCACTTCATACGAAAATTGCGCATTTTTTAGACTCTGGAAGATTGACTCTAGACACCGAACCAAAAGGTCTTTGGTATTGTAACTGGGGATGATGATAGAAATATCCATGAACAGATGTGGGTCACTGTTTTATTGAAACATTCTCGCGAATTTCAGTGTATACCGAAGGTTTTTTTCCCGGTTGCGAATAAATATTGCCGGTACTCCTCCTACCACGGTATACGGAGCTACATCGCGGGTTACGACCGCACCTGTTGCAACGACTGCTCCTTCGCCGATATGCACTCCAGGCAGGATCGTGACGCGCGTACCGATAACCACATAATCATCTATCACAACCGGTTCCCCCACTTCTTTAAAATTCGGATCATCGATATCATGCTGCATGGTAATCTTGTATGTATGTTGCAAATTTGTTTTGTCCCGGCGTCCAGGTACGGTAGGATCGACCGTCCAGAAATGCATCGTTGCCGATAATAGTATTGTGTCCAATTTCTACCCCTGACGGCAAATTAAACCGGGCAAGCCAATGAATGGAAGAGTTTTTTCCGATACTCACCCGGAAAATTGTCCGGTACAACAATAGACGGATTGTATGACTGGGAATACATCCTGTAAGTGTTGCCAAAAACACCCAAAAATCTATAATTCCCCTCATGGTTTTTTACCTCCCACTTCTTCCAGAATCGCAAGTGTTTGCTGTGCCGCCTTTTCCCAAGTAAACTTCGCTGCCTGGTGAAGACCCGCTTCAACGCGCCTTTTTCTCTCCTCTTTAGTCTCTTCAAGGGCTGTTTCCAGTCCCTTGGCAATACTTGTGACATCTTCAGGATCAATGTAAATACCCGCATCTCCGGCAATCTCCGGAAGACTCGAAACATTACTCACCACCACCGGACATCCACGCGCCATCGCTTCCAATACCGGCAACCCAAAGCCCTCATAGAGGCTTGGGAGTGCAAACGCGGCCGCTTTTTCATATAACACCTGCAAATCTTCATCCGGCACAAATTCCAAAAATTTCACTCGATCACTCACGCCGAACTGTTCTGGTGCCTTGAGGATTTCCTCATACAACCACCCTTTTTTCCCAACAATAACAAGTTGTAAATCGTTCAAGGACTGTCCTTTCGAAAGGACAGTCCTTATGAGCATCGAAAACGCCTCAATTAAGCGCCCGTAATTTTTCCGCGGCTGCAAAGTCCCTACGGAAAGGATATACCGGGAAGGTAGAACATATTTTTGAACAACGTTTGACGTTTGTCTCGCGGAGCGAGATCCTTGATATTGTTGTCATACCTGGATACGTCACCATGACCCGCTCAGAGGGTATGCCGTACGCTTTTATTATACCATCCTTACTGAACTGGCTTATGGTAAATATCCTCGCTGCCCGGCGTACCGAATACCGTGTCCATTGGGTAAGCTGATGCAAGTCTTTTGCCCGAAACAACTGAGGGTACTCTAAATACGAAACATCCATAATCGCCATAACGCGGGGAATATTTATAAATCTGGGCACATAGTGGGTTGGTGAAAACACTACATCGCACTCCGGTTTATCTCGCCATAACGCCAACGGCAATCCGATAAACGTCCATAACGGTTTTGGTCCAATCACCCGATACTGCCACCAAACCGTTTCCTTCGGCATATCGCTTAATGGGGGATTGGGAAGATAAATTCTAAAAATTGCATCCAATATTTTTAATTTTTGATCTGTATTTTTAATTTTTGATTTTTGATTTTTGATATCGTCATATATATGACGAAGCATCTCATACGCATACCGACCAATCCCTACCCTATTGGAAATATTTGCTTCATAACCATCAATCACAATAATCATATATTTATAATCGGTATGCGGCCGCATGTCTGTTATAAATCATTAAATCCTGGATAGACGACGTGTAACCTGGGTCCCTGGATGTTTAACAGCTCTTTGACGTCTTTTTTGGTGGATTCACTGTCGCACAAAATCGCTTTGCATTCTTTTGCTACCCATTGAAGCTTCCTTTTGTGTGTTGTGACAATTTTCGCACCCGTCTCTTTCGGATATTTAAGTGCGATAAGGTCATGAATCGTCGTAACCCCTTCAGCATGTGCCAAAGGCGGCTGAGTCCAGTCGCTGCTCCAAAACACATCAAGCGGTCCCGTAAACCATTCAACTGGCACAATATGGAATCTGTTCCATATAACGTCTAGAATTTTCGGAGGAACTGGCACAAGTATTAGGCGAACCGTGCGAGGCAACGAAGCAACAAACTGTCGAAGGACGCCTTGTCGACGAAGTGATGCACCAAAAAGCACATATTCATTTTGCTGATCCAAAATGAGGAGTGCACGCACGATCTCTCGAACATAGGTTGCCACACCCGTCCCTTCATATACTATCTGACTTATGTCTATACCTATTTTCATTGTCTTTACCCTATACTGCTCTATTCTCTATATCCTTCAGGGTGTTTACCATGCCATTTCCATGCACTGCCAACGATAGTGGAAATATCAGAACACATTGGTTCCCAGTTTAATTCCTTCTTGAGTTTGGCGGGATCTGCAATAAGTACCGCCGGATCCCCGGGTCTCCGGCTTTTTATGGCAACCGGAAAGTCTACTCCCGTTTGTTTTTTAATCTCGGCGATAACTTCTTTATTTGTAATTCCTACGCCGGTCCCTACATTAAATACATCCGTTTTATGGCCCCGCTCTAATGCATCCAGCCCTAATATGTGTGCCCGGCAAAGATCCTCAATATGAATATAATCCCGGACACAGCTTCCGTCTTTTGTCGGATAATCGTCACCGTACAGATAAAATTCCTTATTGTTCATTGCAGCAAATAAACCCAACGGAATTATATGAATCTCCGGGGCATGTGCCTCTCCGTGATTGCCATCAAGCGCTGCTCCTGCTGCATTAAAGTACCGAAGGCTGATAGAACGGATCTTTTTTTGGCGGTCGACAATCCCCAGATAATGCTCAAAACACCATTTGGACAATCCATACGGATTGGTAGGATTTTTCAAGTGATCTTCGGGAATAGGCACAACCGTAGGTTCTCCATACACTGCCGCCGTTGAAGAAAAGATGATTTTGTCAACGCCATGTGCCTCCATTGCTTCAAGCAGTATTATCGGCGAAACCAGGTTATTGTGAAAATATTTTTTGGGTTCACTCACGGATTCTTCTACTGAAATGTATCCGGCAAAGTGGATGACTGCCCCCACAGGGCGATGGGAAAATGCGGCATCTACTGCACCTCGGTCTCCTATGTCCCCCTTTACGAGCGTTGCTTGTTTGGGTATTGCATTCCCATGCCCAAACTCCATGGTGTCCAGCACTACCACCTCGTGACCCTCTTCCACAAGCATCCGCACCATATGGCTGCCAATATACCCAGCACCGCCCGTAACCAGTATATTCATACTCTTATTGTACCTTATGCTGACGGCGGAGAGAAAATAGTATAAAAAGAAGAAAAAAGAAACCCGCGTACCAGACCAAGTGCTGCGCCGTAAAAAACACCCACAATGTAAACAAAGGGATTGCTAATGCTAAACAGCTTAGTCCTGCATAGATAAAATAGTTCGGTCTCCGCAACGCGATAAGGACCATTACAACAATAATAAAGGCAATATCCTGCGGTTTCATATCTAATGAACAACCTCAAATACTCCGATTTTCCCAAACTCACCCTCTTTATGAAGCCATGAGATCTTTGTTACTTGATCTAACGTTTCATCATAGACAGTCTCATCATATTTGCGATCGGTCAAAAACAGCTCGCCGCGGGAATCGTACCCAACGACAATATATTTTATATTTCTAGAAGAAAGTTCTCTTTGCGCATCTTTACTATTTATCCATGCCAGAATTCCCGAAATACTGGACTCACCAGTCAATAATCGCGCGTCAACGGCAGGGTGCAATTTTGACGCAAACCCAAACCGCTGCCGTTCGGGGATCCAGAGTGTTTGAAAGGGTTCCTGTTGCGAAACCAAGAAATCTTTAAGCCGAACATACTCATGGGGCACCGTCGTAGGCTTGAAAGTGCCACTAAGCTGACCAAGCAGCGCCTCTCGGATGGTAAACGACCAAAACAATATAAAAAGAAGTGAAAAAAACCGAATTTTCTTTGTGCTTTGTATCGCAAACGGGATAAGAACGCTAAACGCAAGCACGGGGTATAGATAAAATTTAGATGGATCACGGAAAAGTGAAAATCCGGGCACATAGGTAAACAACCAAATATATACTTCGCCAAACGGCGGGTTTGCTCCCTTTGCCAAAAATGCACCGATCAATGCAATCACTGCAAAGTATAAAACCTTTGTAGTTTTTGGTTTAAAAATAAGCGACGAAAACGCGAGGATTGCAACGACTAGAAACTCCGGCTGCATAAAGTATATTTTGCCAAATATATTCTCCGGCCAATTTGGATGCACAAGGGAAATAGTCTGTTCAAACGTAGCGAAACTTAAAAATTTTATCGAAGCAATGGTTGTCTCTCCAAGTTGCTGCGCAATGGGTGCATGGGAATTTAACAGCGGAACTATCCAATAAAGATTAAAAATCCCGGCAATCCCCACGCATATCCCAACAAAAAAAAGCTTTCTAAGCGTTACACCGATAAAACCATAATAGATAAGAGCCGCAATCACGGTAAGGGCGGTAATTCTCGGATCAAACGATACCTGCAAAGCAACAATCAAACCAGTGAGCATAATCTTTTTAGTCTCCATAAGAAACTTCAAGACCAGCGGTGCCAATGCATAAGCAAACGCCACGCCCAACTGTCCTCCGCCTACAATCATGAGCGCATACGTGTTCGTCGTGTAGATAAGCGAACCGAGTGCAGATTTCGTCAGCCTGTACGAACTCCATAGAGAAAGAAGGACAAATGGCAGGAACCAAAAGAGCTTTTCCGTTATTTCCCACGGAACCCGCAGATATTGAACAACGATCTTGGTGACGATCTGATAGTACGGCGCAAGCCACAAATATCGAATCTCAGGAATCCACGAAAATTCTTTAATATTTTCAACAAAAAGGAACGGCCAATCCCCCGAAGAAAGTGTGGCAAAGGTAGCCCACGGACTAAAAACCAACGCGATAACAATAAGAACTGCAATAAATATCATGTCTCATCGGGACCGGAAAATTCCATATACAGTATATATGCCGATAACCCAAAGACACATATACATGATGATACCCAATATTTCAGCTCCCATAGGAAAAGACAAGAACGTAAACAAAAACGACAGAACCAATAACACTGCCGCTGCTACGTAAAATATGACAATGCTTCGTATCGGGAGCAAATATAACACAATCAGCAAATAAAATATCCAAATCCTGTTTACCACAAAAATATTGACATATGGCGCGTCTCGGAAAAACAGCAAAAGCAGTAAAATAATAATGACTGTAATGAGCTTGCTATTGGGTTTCATATCGGTGTCGTCTTCTTCGTTCCCACAACAGTAATGCTACGGCAATCAAAACGCCAAACCCAGTAATACGGACCCCAGCTACAAAGTTTTCCTGCGGTCCAAATGTAAGCGTTGCGTTATAACTGCCAGGTTTTTCGATAAGCCAGCCGTTGGCGTATCCGTTCATGCGAATATGATTTTTTTCAAATCCGGTAAGCTGCCATCCGGCATCATATCGGTCAAAGAAAACCAGCATGGCATTCTCTGTTGTCGTGGTAAAAGACACTTCGTAACTAGTAATGTTTATTTTTTTCGCCTGTACCGGAAACGTTTGAAATGGCTGCTCCATTTGAGCCGCCAAAAAGACGGTGGGGTATATCAACTCGTTAACAACCACGGATGTATTCTTTTCCATGAGATCTTCACTTAAATCTCGTGAGCAAAATCCAATTTGCACTCCCTCTGTATCCGCATAACTTTTGATAAATCGGACTAGCTCACCTTTTACCTGACTTGGCGGAAGTCGAAATACATTTTTGAGCCGCTTGGTGTTGCCCGCAAATTCCCAAATATTGAAAAACAGCTCGCTGCTAAAATTATTCGTATAATTTACCTTTACTCGATAGAGCTTCCGATAATCAAAATTCACAATACTGCTCGTAAAACAGTTTACGTCAGAACTTGTACTAAATTCAGTCGCCGTCACCTCAAAAGAAGAAATCATGTTGGGCGGCTCCGGATAGGTAAGCATGAGATAGTGGGTACCAGCCGTCAGCTGCTGGCTCCCAAACTCAATCCAAGAGGGCTCTTGTGTTACCCGTAACCGTTTTTCTGCTACTGTTTTCTGATCAACAGACAACGATATCGTTACCTCATCCTTGCCAAGAGTCAAAAAGTCGGCACTGTTGATATAAAAAGACGGTGCTCCCGCATGATCAAGCTTGATCTGATACAGCCGATGTGTCATTTGATCCGGAATAAACACATATGGCTCGATCGCCCTAAGCGTCGAAGATATTGCCTGCGTCACTTGTCCTAGCGCATTTACCTGATCCCCGGAAATCACATAAATGCCCAGAAGCTCTGCCAATACATTGCGTTCACTTTCAAGATAAAACTGCACATCATCTCCCACATCGATTTTGTCCTCATATTTGGAAAGCGTTGTAAACGTTTCCGCAATGGATTCCATAAGGCTTATAAACCGTCCAAGGGCAGGCGAGGGGATGGGTTTATTTTCTTTGATCAATTCGCGGATTTCCCCTACCCGCTTGAGAGAAATACCCAAATAATCATAGATCAGGCTTTTGGGGTCTCCCATGTGCAGACGCCGATTTTCATTCCAGAGCATGAAGGGGTAAAGCGGTGAACTGGGCAATATATTTCGCTCAGCAATTTTTATAAATGGTTTATCTTTTGCTTTACAATTTAGACAATCCGCGATGATGTACTGGCCGGTTTCGGGTATCGGCAGACTTGAAGGAATATCATCATAGCGCACAAAAAATGGATTGTTTGAAAACGTATAATACTTCCCTACGTCATCTGATAAAGAATTAAGCCTATTTACTGACGGCGCAAGGACGATTGCCGGCAACGGATCAACTCCCGTAGAGTACATCGTCCATCGGCCAAATGAACGGACAGGAGACAACTGCAAGTCTTTTTCTAAAATACTTTTATACACCGATGCATCCATCACCAGATCTGTTTTTCCGTCGCTGGCCGCATCATGCTGAATTACCAAATATCCGATGCGCAGCGCACTTGTTAAATCAAGAAACAACTCTTTATTTCGATCGGCAATTGCCTGATAAAGCGTCAAAACAAGTGCTTTTTCTTCTTCATTAATGCGGTCGTTATTTATAATAACCGGATGATTGCTCACAAGGGTTGCGATCGATTGAAAACTTAAATATCCCCAGTCATACATGCTGTACCGCAGGTCCGGATTATTTGGCGGAAGCATCAAAACCCGGGTATCATCGTGCTCACCTCTGCTTAACCAATTTCCAAAGTCTGACACATAGGTAGGAACGGTAAGTCGCGTAGAAAAACCCTTCCGCCAAGAAAAAAATTCCCCGGTAAAAAACGGAAAATGATACAAAAGAATAAACGCGGCAAACAACAGAAATCCCCATTTTTTAATTGTTTTTGGCAACTGGTCTATGGCTGAAGCAGCCAAAAAACTGACTGCAAGAAACATCGCGGGGGCAAATTTAAAATACGGCGTGCGGAAAATTCCAAATCCGGGCACCGTTTTCACCAAAAAAATATAGATGAATCCAAGAGGTGGGTGTGTTCCTGCTGCAAACAGCATGCCGACAAGGTACACCAATAAAAAATATGTTGTTATAATCCGCTGTTCTTTATCTTTTGCGCGCCGAGCCGCAAGAAGCACCAAAAGCGGCCATACGAAACTTGCCAGGATCAACCATGGATTTGTCAAAAAATACTTCGCGTATGGATGTTCCGGGTTATCGTACCATTCGGCGATCCCCTGGAGCCGAAAGAGGTTCATAAAACTGCTATTGGCACTTATTTCCTGTGCCCAATCGATTAGCCCTGAAACGCCCCCCTGTGACTCAATGCCGCTTGCATATTGCATCAGTAATTTCGATACTGCGGGGAGTAAATAATACGCGTTCAAGACCATGCTTCCCAACAGGGTGCCAAATGCTAAAATAACAAGCCTCATACTTTCCCGTACCGACGTTTGTGCAGCAATACCAGTAAATAGAATAAGAAATATCCCAAGACTTATGAAAAATCCGCCAAACAGCGGTATGCCATAGAGTCCCCCGGCGTTAAATACAAAAAGAATGAGCGAATTTGCGGCACTTCCTGCTAATACCGAAAGTTTCTTTTTGTACACGAGAAAAAAGACAGAAAGTACCAGCGGCAGAGCAATGTAAGCGGAAAATTTCGTTCGCTCACCGATCCACCACCCTTGAAGAATGAAAAAATTAAATTGGTATATCATCGTCGCGACAATTGCAAACAGCCCGCTTTTTCCCAGTGTTTTAACGAGCGTGTACATCGATATACCGATCATAAAAAACCAAAATACGTATACCACCTTTTGTGTCGCAATAGTAGACAACCCCGCTAAATACGGCAACGCGTCGATTAGATGAATAGCGATGGTTCCCATGATAAGCGACTGGTTTTGTCCAAACCCGTGAGGAGACCATGTGGTAAGCCTGCCGGCTAAAAATTCTCTTGGTTCAATCGGGAATACATTATCATGCCCAAGCATCATGGTTCCCTGCCGAAACCACAAAAGTGGTGTCAGGCTTAAAACAAAAATTATAAGAAGTTCCCAAACTGCGGTCTTATGAAACAGCTTTTTCATAACGGAAATTTTTGAGCGTCGTAAACAGATAGTAGTAATATACTACCGGCGGGTTCCGTTTGATAGAGCGAAAAAGTTCTCTATCGGAGCGTTTTCTCACCTGTGTTTGCACATGATCCCGCTTTCCAAGCGTAAGGCGAATATGTCGTATATTCCAAACACCTGCCAATACAATTGCCCATGCAAGCTGCGGTCGCAGGGTCGCAAGATAAAATAAAATCAATGCTGCATAAATTACCAACAGCACAGACAAAATCTTTGTGGCATTTATCCAGTGCAAGTTCATGAGAAACGACGCAATCCTGTTTCTAAACGAAAGATACGTTATGGTAAATTCCTGCATTTGTTTATGCGTATCAACCGCTTCGTGATG
>Ga0075644_103_pt1 | contig 28784 bp, 21 predicted proteins | sample RifGroA1_FD_68238 | JGI IMG/M metagenome (GOLD analysis project Ga0075644, IMG submission 68238) | Microgenomates (Woesebacteria) bacterium GW2011_GWA1_43_12 | reverse complement strand
TGCGGCCGGTCATAGATGAGCGGCATCGTCCCCATATATTTGGGGAAAAATTTTTGCTCGAATTTCATGAACAAAAATATTCCGTTGAAGAACCAGTACGCGGCAAGAATCATGAAAGTCACGGACGCGATGGCTTTTACCGAATAAACAAGTTTTTCTTCATCCAATAGTTTTTTAAACGCAAACAATGCAAACAACCCATGAAACATCGAAGATACAATATACATACTTGATTGGTAATCAGTTTCACGAATCGCCTGGGGATTGTTTCGAGCGTTTGAAAAAACTAACATAACAAGAAAGGCAAACAGCAATGAAAATCGCCTTTTTATAACCAAAAGTATAAATAGTCCCGCGTTGGAAACTGCAAGTGTTACCTGTATGGGATCCGAAAACGAAAAATCCTTCACTCCCCAAAGCGCCGGAAAATAATTATTGACGAATGCATTGAAAATGATAATCGCGTACCGAAGCGGATTAAACCGCCCGCCTTCCGGGATCAAATAATTATAAATGTAGTATTTTTGGTTATAGACAATATTGGCAAAATAGTAATCCTTCAGGCTCCCAGTAACGAGCAGATAGATAAGAAAAGTAATATAGGGCGTCAAAAAAACTACTCCAATATTTTTAATAATTTCCAACCAGCCCACTCTCTTTCCCTCACTCTTCCAATACATATAGAACGCATAGAGATTTAACCCAATAATGACATACGTAAACGTCATCGAGGTAAACCAGCTAAAGAAGGTAGACAAACTGACAATGAGAAGATCTTTTCGCTCAAATCGCCCACCGGTATAACTTTTTAGAAGTAGCAATCCGTAGCCGGGAATGATGAGATACGCAGCAAGCGTATCGGCAAGAAGCATCTGTCCCCAAAAATATGTGCCGGCTAGAGCAACTGCAAAAAGAAATGGTATATAAAATCCGGTATCGGCTTCCTTTGCCCGTTTTTTAACTAATAGATAGCTCGCGATATGAAAAGCAAAAAGAAGTATGGCAAATCCAATGCGGAAACGAACAAATGATTGCCCGGTGAAAAGCTGGATTGCTCCGGCCACTACATATGCAAACGGCTGATGGTGTTGGAACCAATCGCGATATGGAAGTTTCCCCAGAAGCATGTAGCGGCCGCCGACCAAACTGTCGTATTCATCCGGATACTCTTCGTGGAAGGTATTGATGAAAAATATAGCAAATAAGAGAATAAATCCTACTAAGAGGATCTTTTTCATATCCTGTGTGCCTTCTTTGACATTGTAACACGTGACCTCAAGCTCAACAACACAATTGCGCCATAGATTACCAAACTTACCCCGCTGATCCATCCTCCAATGGTCACAGACAATGGCTCGTAGCTAAATCGAACAGTATGCTTTCCGGCAGGCACTTCCACAGCCCGAAATGTATAATTTGCTCGGTAAATTGGAGTTTCAGCTTCATCAACATATGCCTTCCAACCCGGATAATACGTATCGGTAAGTACTACCAGTGCTGATGTATCCGTTGTCGTTTCAAGTTCAACTTGCTGCTCCTCGTATCGCTTGATTTTTGCTTCTCCAAATCCTTGCAAGATACGCTCTTGGCAGTGCACTTTCGCGTCTCACTATATACCAATGTTCGTCCTCCCAAATGATATTTTCTGCGTTTATTATCGGAACTTCTGTTTTCTTGTAGATCAAATATCGCACGCTTAATAAATCAAGTATGCGATTATTTGCTGTATCGGAAACTAATTCTACGTCGCTTCGTAACAGTTTCGGCGGATATTCCCCGGAATTCGCGTAGGCGATAAATTCAGCATACCGTTTTATATGAAGCGGATCGTAATAATTTGGATCATAGATGCGAAAATGCGAAGCAAAGTTGGTCTTAAGGTTTGCACTGCCCATACCAAATACTCTGGCATCACGAGTATATTCTTTCAGTGCACTAATAAGGGAATTATCCGGAAGCACATTATTGCTGGATGAAAACGGAAGAAATTTATTGCTATTGTATAAGCCCAAGATAATAACAAGAGCAATAGCAATATACCAACGTCTTCCAAGAAAATATAGCGAAATAATAAATGCGGTAAACGCTCCGGCTTCAAACAGTGTATTGCGCAAGCTGATTGTCCAACAGTTTGGAATCTCGGCAACCGGACATGCCGGATGAAAATATGCTAACGCGGCAGTTACTGCCGTAACGATCCCTACCAAAACCAGAAACCACAGGACTTTTGAAATCCGAAAAGATTTTACCTGTTGAAGCCATGCATTAAATCCATATCCTGCCAGGATTGCTAAACTAAATGTGGTTAAGACAAAAATACGCGACGGCACGTCTGCTGAAAGTACTGGAATCGGCAACGAATAGAGCCAACGCGTCCCAAACCAGTTGATAGTGAGAAGTACGGTAACGATCGCACTTCCCCAAAAAAACCATCGGGGATCTTTTTGCGGTCTCTTTTGTATTAATGCAATATACGCAAAAAATAACGGAGTAAGGCCGACCGATGCTATGGTTTCAATATAATCTCCTGCTCCCCACCAATTGTATGTTGCCTGATTGCCGAAATAATTCGGTATGGCGATCGTTACAAGATGCACAATCGGCAAAAGAAAACGCTGAAAAATAAACTCCGACGACGCGCGGGTAATCGTTGAATATGCAAATAATTCAAAACTTGGAACCAACTGGATTCCCGCCATGCCCATACCCAGAAGCACTAAAAGACAGAACGCTATTATCCGACGAAGATACTTTATTGGCTTGATTTGAATATACCGGTATACTCCATAACATCCCGCAAACAGTAACACATAGAGAATCATATGCGGCTGCCCGGATAAAAATAGAAAAAAGATAACTAGGGGCACCGATATCCAAAGAATACTTTTCTTATTTGCAAATACATCCTCAATGAGCAACAACAAGACAGGTAGAGTCGTCAAAAGGTAAATGAATTCCCCATACAAAAGCCGGGTTATCACAAATCCGGAAAAAACAAGTACTGCACCGGTAAAAAGGGCTGCTTCATGGCGAAGGTTCATTTTTCGACAGTAAAGATAGGTACAAAATCCCAGAAGCAACGGCTGCATGGCGACAAAAACCGACCAGGCAAGTTGTGGCGGGAAAAATAAAAATATCACGCCAAACGGATTAAGATATCCGGGATGCATAATAGCAAGAAGCGGTGTGCCTGCTCCGTTATATGGATTCCAAAGAGGTAATTGTGACTTTTTCAGTAAATCAACTGCTAATACCCTAAGCGGATAGAGATGCCGAAACACATCATCCGCAACCGGTTTATGCGCGATATCAATGACCCCGCGGAATGTATCAGTCTTCCACGGTTCATACCACGCGCGAAGATAATCGCCGGGAAATGGAATAAGTCCGAAAAAGAATAATTTATGAAAGATAAGTATGGTGAGAAGAATAAAAAAGATAAACGCAAGGATAGAAAATTTACGCATGGTTTTTCTTTTGTGCAATAACAACCATATTATCCTGCATGGACAGATACAGGGGAAACATACCCAATTTAAACGCTTTAACGATATCATAGAGCCAACTGGCAAATCTGCTTTCGCCGGTTGTCCGGGCAAGATGCAATACATACCGCAGGCTCAACCACTTTCCTATCCGAAACCATCTGTAGGGGATCAAATCCTCTTTGTTCAGCAACGTCGTTAACGTTTGTCGGTTAAAGAAAAACAGGTGCTGCGGCGGTATGTAGAACGTCCACCGGCGGCCGAGTATTTTTGCAGCGGTACTTTCGGTATCTCCGGTCGCAATGATGATAATTCCGTCTTTTTTCAAAAGTGAAAATAATTTACGAAGATCCCGCCGCGGATCACCCAGATGCTCAAATACATCAAACAGCGCTATCACATCAAACGACTCCGCAGGGTATTCGACGGAACTTATATTACCTCGCTTTATTCGCGTATCACCGTTTAGCTTCACCGCATTATCGACTGCATAATCAGACGGGTCAAATCCATACGCATCGTACCCTGCTTTTAATGCTATTTCCACAAAAAATCCCATGGCACAACCGACTTCAAGTAATTTTCCTCTGGGCTTCACTTTTTTTATTTCAGCCAAAAATTTTCTCATGTTACGTATGATAAACGGCTTATCTTCTTTATAGTTAATGTATGCTCCGCGTGACAAATCTCCGGTAAAATACCCTTTGTTGTATTGCTCAGCGAGAAAACTGTCATATTGCTGATTTAATTCCGTCCGTGCTAAGCCGCAAGAATCACAACGGTAGATCATATATCCGTTTTTTTTTAGATAAAACCGGGTAGTCGCGCCGCAGAGATAACACTTCATAGCAGTTCGGCGTCCGATTTCTTCCAGTGGACAGATGCATGAATGCGCGAAGCAATTACATTGGGAAATCGCAGAAGCGCCCCTGTGTATCCAAGCAACATCCATGGGTCACCGGTGAGCATTGCTTGTATAAGGCGCAGCGGAGTCCATACCGCATGACTTAAAAGAAAAGATATATCAGAAATATTTTTCCAGATAAACATGAATTGATTCCGATACGCGATAACTTTTACCCGTGTTTTTGAAAATGATTGTTTTATCTTGCCCTCTTCATGAAGATGCTTAACTATGCTTTTCGGCTCAAATACCAATGTATATCCTGCTTTACGAGCCCGATAACTTATATCAATATCTTCCCAGTAAAAAGGATTGAACAGTGGATCCATGCCTCCCAACTCCTGCCACATGCTTTTCCGAAACGCGCCGCTTCCTCCCGATACCCACGCGGTATCAGATTTATCCACTTCCCCCCTCTCGTGAATAAAAAATCCTCGTTGCCATTTTGCCAATCCTCTCCCCCGAAGCACAACAGATTCGCCTTCCTTGCTTTTGTCCATACAGCCAACGGCAAATACTTTATCGCCGGCAAAATGAGAAACAAGCGGCTGCAAAAAGTTTTCTTCAGGCTCTACGTCAGTGTTCAAAAGTACCACAATGTCGCCGATTGCAGCTGCAATACCCGCGTTGACAGTACTCGCAAATCCTTCGTGCCTTTTCTTCTCAACAACTGTAACATTTGGAAACTTTGCCTTGAGATATCCTACCGATCCGTCTGTTGATCCGTCATCCACTACTATGATTTCTGCATCTTTTGCAGTTGCTATCACTCCCGGCAAATTTTTTTCCAGAAGGCTCTTACCATTCCAGTTGGGTATGATAATGCTAACTCGGTTCATAGAGAGAATTCTATCCGATGAGTTCCTGTCGGCACAAGAGTACCAAAAAAATTGTAATTTGTCCTCACTAGCGCGCCTGGAGTTCCGTCAACCACAACGCGCCAGCTTAGTGAGTAACTCTCTGAAACTACCAAAAACTTCTCCTCTGATGTATTTGTTTCAATAGTTATACCTTCAGGACTATAAGAAATAATAGTCGCAATATCTTCTATTGCGTCCTTACTATCAGCAACGTTAACTATGCCCTCTATGATAGCGGTTGTCTTTGGATAAAATAAAGGATCAAATAAGCCATTTATCACCGACTGCTTGTTGTTTGCTGGCCGGACGTCCGAAACAAAATATGCTCGAGGAAGCCCTTGTGTATATTCGTATACCCGCGTTTCTCCTTCTTGAAGAATTTTTTTAAGAAATGGCCGTTCTATATCCGCAAGAGTTAGAACGTAACGGACATTGAATATTGGCAACAATGGTGAATCTACCGTTTCGAGAGTTACAATCCTGTTAAACCCATATGGCGGTGTGATATCTGGTTTACCTCGGGCAATAGCCGCCATCAATTCCTCGTATCGCGCCAAGATCAACGGATCATAACCCTCAATCGTTTCTATGCCGTAATACGCGGAAACATTTGGCGGCAAAATCCTTTTATCCAAACTCATCACCCGAAATGGCTTCTCCTGTTGTTTAAGGAATGAAATGATTTGAGTTTCCGGAAAAAAATACTCCCTCGGCGTAAACGGTGTAAACTTCCACCCAAAACGCAGAAGATCAAATGCTGTAATTCCAACAAGTAGCATCCCAACCGGATATATTACCTTAAACTTCTTTAATAAGTTAGGAACCAACAGTAAAAAAGAAGCGGCGATAAATACGCCAGTCGGCAATATAAGGTTTCGCTTGCTCACTTGGAAATTTTCCCCTCCTCCCAGCACCACAAGCCAAAGCACAACGAGCGTAATACCGACAACAAGGATTGCGCTCCACCGGATTCCTTCCTTTTTTCGTAACCACCCGTCAAATCCTATCGCAGCCAACATTACGAGGGAAAAATCTATAACGACCATCAGTCGGGTCGGCTGCAGTGACGACAACAAGGGAAACCGCATTTGATACGGAAATCTTGCCAAAGGCGTGGGTAATGCAAAAAGTAGTGCAGCGATAAGCACTGCCACCCAAAATACGGTATCCTTACTCCGTTTGCCAAATAATACAAATAATCCAAACAATAAAGGGAGAACGCCGATGTATCCAACTAATTCTCCGTAATTCCATGTCCCCCAATAATTAAGTGTCGTAGGATTACCAAAAAAATCCGGCGTCAGAAATTGCGCTAGATGCTGCCACGGAATAAACCACCCTTCACGCAACCAGCTTTCTCCTTCCGCTATGCGCCCGCTTTCAAAAACCAACTTCATCATTGGCAACCATTGTATCGACGTGATCAGAACAAAAGCACCGATTCCAACTAGCAACCAAAAAATGGCTTTTCCTCTCCTGCTCTGTAGTTGCCATATTCTATAACCGGCATAGGCAAGTGCAACGCCTATTACATACAGCGCAACTTGCATATGCCCGGCAAACACCTGCATGGATAACCCAAAAACAAAAACCAACAGCCAGGTGATGCTCTGCCGGAATTTTTGCGCCTCAATGAGCTTGTCGATAGACAAAAGAACAAGCGGCAACCACATCGCAATATGTACCATCGTCCCCCAGGTAAACCATGCGATGGAAAAACCCGAAAAACTCCATGCCACCGCGCCCAAGAGACATGCCATGGGATCCAATTTAAGACGGCGAATGTATGCAAACAGTAGTATGCCCGCAAGCAGCGGCTGGAGAATAATAAGCATCGTCCATGCAACCGGAAACTCAAATATAAAAAATAGAATATTAAAGGGATAAAACACTGCAGCTTGTACATTTGCTGTCAAGGGTGTGCCGGAAAAGGTATAAGGATTCCATTTGGGAATCTGGCCTTGCTTCCACTGGTCTATGGCTATCTTGCGCCATGGGATCTGTTGCCGTATGGGATCAGTAATCAGGAAGTTTTTAAAAGGAATTCCCCGGGGATAATCTTTTGCATACATATCCCGCCATGGATGATACAACCCAACTAAACTGTCCGAAGGCACCGGAAGTTTCCCGCCAAATAATGTAGGGTAAAAAAATATTCCGACAATGGCAACAAATACGCTAAGACAAAATAGTACAAATATGTTTTTCTTCATGTGATGCTCACTAGCAACGCGTCAAACGCCTCACAGAATTTCTGCTCGTCAAAGTCCTTCGCACTAACAATAGCGTTCCCGTGGATCGAATCCTGAAGTTTTTCGTCTTTAATCACCCTCATTGTCTTTTCAATAAGTTCCGTTGGCGTCCTCCAAAGAAACCCATTTTTCCCATCTCTTACGATCTCCGGTTGTCCTCCGCCATCATATACAATCGGGATACATCCCGCTGCCATCGCCTCTACCGTTGTAATGCCAAAGTGCTCCATGGCAGCCGGATTTTTCTTTTCATCTTCACCAAATCCGGCAGCGTGCCAGTAAATCATGGCTCGGCCATAGTGATCTTGGAGTTGCGCAAACGGATCATTGGGGAAAACATATGCCGATAGTCCTTCGGTGAGCTTCACCACTTCCTGAAAATATGTTTTATCTTGTTCAAGCAGTCCTCCAACCAATCGAAACTCCCACAATGGCAAGTTTTTTGCCAGTGTTTTAAAAAATTGCACCATCTCTTTCTGTTTTTTATTTGTGGAATAGGCAGTAAACCTCCCAACGGTAAGAATAATTTTTTCTTTTTTAAGCGGTCGAAACTCATTTATCCCTACCGGCGGATAAATAACTTCTGAGCGAACACCAAATTCTTGATCGATGTGTTTTTTGGTAAATTGCGAATTACACACAACCGCTTGATACCGACGAAATTTTGTTTTGTTGGCTATGCTTTGACCACCCACAAACGGAAACGGTGACTGAAAGTGGATAATATTTTTTTTCGCAAGTGACAACGGAACACTTCCGTCACTTAAAAAGAAAATAAGGTCATATTTTTTTGACAAATAAGCCTTTTTGAGTATGTTTTTCCCTCGAAATAAATTCGGAACAACTTTTGTCCTCGATAAATCTATTTTGAGTCTTTGTTGAGCTTTTTTTGCAATATCTTTGTCTTCCCAAAAAATATCTACATCATGAATCTTTGCCCAGTGGCTTGCCAGCGTTAACGAGTATCGCTCACCGCCTCCCAGACTATCGAAATAGGGATTATAGATGCCGATCTTCATATATTTTTTTTACGCTTCCCACCACCAGTGCCATCATGCTTATGCCGGCCAATAGCAGACTAATTCCAAACCCAGGCGGATCATAGAAAAAACGTACGATATGTTCTCCCGTGGGCACGCCAACGGCTCGAAATGCATAGTCTGCTCTATATAAAGGGGTTATTTTACCGTCAACAGTTACTTTCCAACCCTTTTCATATGTATCCGAAAGAAAAAGCAGCTTAGGAGCTGATGTTTTTACTTCAATAATCACTTCTGTCGGCGAATATTTGGAAATTGCCGAAGTACCTTCACCTTCGGCGGGCTTTATCTCCGGCTCCTGCTCTAAAACAAGTGTTGTTTTTCGAAAAAAATCAGTGCTCCAAAGTCTATCGATTACCTCCTGATCAGACGCCGCTAAAATATATGAAGATGCAAGAAAGGTCCGCAAATACGCCTGCGTATTTTCAAGTACTTCAAAATGCTCATCTCGATAACTGGATCGGTAATGCGGATACTTCCAAAAAGGAAACGCCCATACGTTTTGCCCGTCACTAATGCGATGAACCACGTAACGAACGCCCAGCAACTGCAATGCATCCTCTGTATAGCGGCCTTGCCTATCAATCAACACGACCGACCGCTGTGGTGATTTAATTGTCCCATCAGCGGCAGTTCCTATAAATTCTCCATATCTTCCTTGGTACATAGCATCGTAGCCTTCAATAAGCGGGACACCGAACATAGTACCAACCTCATTTCCAATATTCCCAAACACCCGATAATATCCGATTTGTTTTGGATTTAGGTATTCCAGAAGTTTTTGCTTGGGATATACGAATCCTTTGGGGTCAAACGGCATCCACTTAGATGCAAATCGCAGCATGTCAAACGCCACCAACCCCACGAGTGCACCTACCACAATAAGCCGGATGTACTTCTTCCTGCTAAATCCCGCTTGTGTCAGTACTATGGTTATCACTAATATTGCAGTGGGCAGCAGCAAGTTGCGCATAGCAATTGTCTTATTCTCACCAGTCAGCCAAGATCCGAGCAATACGCTTGCCCATAGTAACGCGACAACTAAAAAAGCTCCCATGGCCAAACCTGTTAACCATTTTCTGCGGCCATTCTCCCTATCGGAGAGAAACGCATCAAATCCAAAGCTAGCAAGAGTTGCTAGACAAAAAGAAAAAAGCACAATGATGCGTGATGCGCCACTCGTGCCCAATACCGGAATTTTTAGTGCATAGATGAGGTCATTCAAGGGAGTTGGAAGTGCAAGTGCTAACGTGGCAATCCCGGCAATGGCAAAAAATAATACTTGGAACGCTTTTTTCCGTATTATCGCGTATAAAGCCAAAAACAATGGAACAACACCGATGTATCCCGCCCATTCCGCATAATGGCCAAACCAGTCGTTTCTCGTCACAGGATTACCAAAAAAGTCTGGAGCAAGTAGTGTAATAAGATACTGCCAGGGTATAACTTCTCCTTTCATAAAATTTGTACTTCGCACCGACTGTTCAAACGCATTAAAGGTAAGGGTAAACTGCGGCACTGATAAGCCAATGCCAAATGCGAAAAACAACAAAAGCATTCCTCCGACTCTCCATTGTTTCGTCGCGATCGTTTTGGCAAAAATATAACACAGCACGAGCCCCGAGACGTAAAGACTTATCTGAAAATGCCCCGATAAAAATGACAAAGCTAGTCCTACAGATACGAGAAGTAGATGCCACCAAGACGGCTTTACAAATTGTCTATGGATCGCAAATAAAATAAGCGGCAGCCATAATGCGGCATACCCTAGCGTCGCATAGGCCATCCATACGACAAGAAATCCGCAAAACATAAATGCGGTGCTACCCACAACACATGCCGCTTCCGACCGCTCGAGCGACCGCAAAAAAATATACATGAATATGCCTGCCAGAAGCGGTTGCAACAAAACCAATAAACTCCACGCATCTATCTCGCTCGTCAAAAAGAAAAGCAAATTAAATGGCGAAAATACCGCGGTCTGATAATTACCCGCGTGCTGGGTGCCGGCAAAACTGTATGGATTCCATAGGGGAATTTGTCCCTGTCTCCATGTGTCAATGGTCAACCGTTTCCATGGATAGATCTGAGTTATCACATCCGGCATGGCGTTATTTTTGAGCGGCATGCCGTACGATGCGCTCCACGGAGCAAAGAACGTAACAAGATATTTCGAAGGAAACGGTGCTAACCCTTTCAAAAAATAAGGACTGGCAAAAATAAACCAAACGACTCCGATAATCAAAACTGGCCAGAACTTTTGGAACAATTTTAAAATTTTCATTTTACATTTTTTATTTGCAACTCCCACAACTTTGCGTATGTTATAAACATACTGAATGCCTGATACACACTTTCAATCCACCCTACTGTTCCCGCTCGCCACCCGCCTTTATGGATAAATGAATCAAAAAATGCGCTTACCATCACCCGCACTAATCGCCACCAAACTATTGGCGGGTGATTTGAATCATACCGCAGCTTCGCTTCGGTTCCTGACCACACATTTGTTTTTGTCACCATCTCCTCAAGTGTCCGATGCGTTCTGTGTACAAGCGAATTCTTGAGTCTCCCAATGGTTCCCTTCACACGAGCCGACTCGTGGAGTATTCCGTACCACTCCACTAGGGCATCATTACGCATCAACCGCAGGATATATTCATCCCCGGGCCACTGGTGACCCAAAAAATAATTAACTCTCCGTATCTCATATCCAGCAAACGGTTGCTTGCCCGTGACACTCATAATCTCTTTCTGCAATTGCTCCGAGACTACTTCATCTGCATCCACATACAATACCCATTCTCCCGATGCTACGTCTCTTCCTGCGTTTCTTAGAGATGAAAAATCACTGACGTGTCGCTCTATGACTTTTATCCCAAGTCCTCTGACCACTTCCCGGGTTTTATCTGTTGAGCCATTATCAACAACAATGATTTCATCTGCCCAAGAAACACTTTTTATACACGTTTCGATGCGTGTTTCTTCATTCTTGGTAAGAATAATAACACTTATATTAGTCTTTTTTGGGTTCATATCGTTTTCCATATCTGCACAATATGGCGTCGATAACTGCTTTTTTTCGTATTGACGAGTCGCCGGCCATAAAGCCGAGTCCTTCCCTCCACAGAGCAATTTTTGTTCGCAGTGGTGCGTACCGCATGCCCAAAAGAAGTCGATTTCGTGTCATATAATATTCATGGAGTGAGTTACCCGGACCACCGCTTGACCCTGAGTTCTTATGCCATAGGGTGGATCTAGGTACATATACTATCCTAAAACCTTTGCGTTTAGCGCGAAGGCAAAAATCGACGTCTTCTAAATACAGATAAAACCGATCGTCAAATAGACCAATGCGCTCAAATACTTCCCTCCTCACCATCATCGAACAGCCGGTCACAAACGGCGTTTCTTCTTCTCTGTCAAATTCCCCATGGTCTACTTCATCTACTCCATAATGTGATGCATACATATTCTTCCAGTCAATAAGCCCGCCCGCATACCAAATAACTTTTCCTAGTTCATCACTCGCATACCTATCCTTGTGATACTCATGTCCTTTGGCAAAATATATCTTTGACCCCGCAACGCCGACCTTTGGATCATTGAAAACACTTACGATTGACAATGCTTCCTTTTCAACCAACGTGTCATTATTTAACAACCATATCAAATGAGCCCCTTTTTCAAGCGCACGGCGAATACCGAAGTTATTCCCCCCGGTAAATCCTAAATTTTCTCCCGTTTCGATGAGCTCAATGTTGGGAAATTTCTGACGGATCAAAGAAGCGGAACCATCAGTTGATCCGTTATCAACCACAATAATTTTTAATGTTATCCCGATCTGATCGGGATGAGCTTTAAGTTCGCCAAGTGAAGCGAGGCATTCAAGCGTATCTTCTTTCCCGTTCCAATTCACGATGACGACAGAAACGTTCTTCATATTGAAGAATTAATGCGATTTACCATAACGGCGCAGAAGCTTTAACCGTATTTTTTCAATAATTGAGCGAGTCTCTTTAATTTGTTCGGATAGTACCCAGTATCGTATTTCCCTATGGTTTCTTTGCAACTCACCGTCAATTCCCCCAACAGTCAGTTCTTTCTGTTCAAATTTGCTTTGCTCCCACAATTTCGCAAAAACAACAAAAGAATAAAATGCCTGCAGCATTGCCAACATTAACCCATGAAGTCCATCTTTATATCCTTCTTGTGCGAAAAATACTTTCACAAAATCTGAAACAGGAAACCGTATAGCATCATGCCACGTCCATTGATAGTTTGTCCGAATAAGTTTCTGAACCTCGCTCTCTGAATATATTGTGTCCATTTTACGAATAAATTGGGAAATTGTTTCATAGTTGTAATGGACATACGGCTCCGTGAGTTCTTTTGTAGAACCGTCAACTTCCAGATATTCATGCACGTGGACACAGGGAAACCGTCCCTTACTCCGCCGGAATATGCGCAATTGTTTATCCGGCCACCACAACCCGTGCGTTATCCACTTGCCAAAAATAATGTTTTTTCTCGGTATCCAATACCCGCTGCTATCGCTTTGCTCTTTGCTCATTACTCTTTCCTGTATCTCTTTCGCTAAATCTTTTGTCACCTCTTCATCTGCGTCCAAAGAAAAAATCCAATCTCCGCTTGCTTTTTCAAATCCAAAATTTTTATTGACGTTAAGCATCAGATTGTTTGGACGTCGAAAAACTTTTGCTCCGAATTCTCGGGCAATCCTTGCCGTTCCATCTGTTGAACTGTTATCAATAACAACTACTTCATCTGCCCATGCAACCGAAGCCAGGCACCGCCCAAGCTTACTCTCCTCATTCCGGGCTGAAATAACTACGCTTATTTTCATAATGCATTACGAAAACTACTATATACTGTCTGTATGCGATCCCCTTCAAGCCTCCACACTACTCCTGCATACAGTATAACACCCAAAAATCCTGTCCCGACATACCATACAATACCGTCCGGAAGCGCGCGCAGCAATAACGCATATAGACCTCCCTGCAAAATAACTCCCAATAGCGGCGCCCGTATACTTTTCCAAAAAGAAAACGGTGCAGTCTTTTTTAAAAGATGCACGACTATCCACAATGAACTGGTAATGACAAGAAGCGCCAACGAAAAGCCGTTAAATCCAAATAGAGATAAAAATATAGTCGTTAATATCCACGTAGACGCCGTCCACATAATCATAAGGATAAGTGTCGTTTTAATTTTTCCGATGGCATTAAGTGCATTTGTGAGCGGCGCGGATAAACTCGACACCGCCGACGCAACGGTAAAAACGTAAAACGAAAACAAAGCCGGCTCCCACTTGTCATATCGCGGGACGAAATCCATAAGCGGACGGACAAAAAATAATAAACCGACAGATATAGGAAAAATCATAATGGAAAGCCCGAAGAGTGTTTTTTCTATAGCACGCCCCAACATTTCTCTGGCTTCCTGAATTCTGGAAAAAGCCGGAAACGTAACGCGCACGATGCTATCCATGATAAGCCGAAGCGGTACTTCTGCCCATTTTTTTGCCCAACCGATATATCCCACTTCAGCAAACGGCAGTACTTTTCCTAAAAATACTGTTAAAAGATCATCTTTTACCAATGCTAAAAACGAATTTGCCTGAAACGGCAAGCCAAACCGAATGAGGCGTTTTGCAACCGTACGGGAAATCCCAAATGTTATGCGCCACGGAGAAATACTATACATGATGACAAGACCCACTATCCCCCGCGTAAGTACAGCCCATGTAAAACTTGAAATCCCGTACCCACGCCATGCCAGTACAACAGCAACCGCATAAAACCCGACAGTTTCGGCAATTTGCGGTATTACAAGTTTTCTAAAATCAAGCTTGCGCTCCAATATCACCGACGGAATTGTTTTAAGTGACGATAAGAAAAACGAGAGCACTAAACTACGGAAAAGCCATAACCCCGCATCATCTAGACGATAAAATGACGCAATTGCCGATGAACTTATCATGGCAATACCGACAATCACGCAAACCAATAACTGCTGTATGGAAAATGTCGTGGCAAGATCTTCGTCAGAGAGTTCCTCTTTTTTTTGAATAAGCGCCGCAGCCAGTCCTATATCAGAAAAATATCCTAAAAACGAAATAATTGCCGAAACCACATAAAATACTCCAAATACCGCAGGGCTTAAAAATATTGTCAAAAGAAATGTTGCGCCAAATGCGATAAGCTGCAATAAAAATGTACGAGATGTTAACGCAACGATTCCCGATAGTGACTTCTTTTTGATAGATGCAATATCAAGCTCATTCATGCCGTTTTCCTCCATGGTCTGGTTAGAAATAATCGCCACAATCCTGCAATATCTCCATGCGCAGTTTTCCAAACCCGGACGGTTGATCCTGGATTATCCACCCACGTTACAGGCTCCTCGTATATGCGAAAACCCCTTTTTTCCGCAAGAACCAATAATTCCGTATCGAAAAACCATTCGTTATCAACGATGTTTGGGATAAGCACATCGACCATTTTTCGTGTCATTGCTTTAAATCCGCACTGAGCATCCGAAAAATGGACGAAAAAAAAGCATTTTATCAAAAAAATATACGCTTTGGAGGTTATGGTTCGAAGCAAACTTCTTCCATATACCCGGGCTCCGCGCGCATTGCGCGATCCAATGGCTATATCATACCCGCGGCCAAGCGACTGCACCAGGGGCCCAAAATGCTTGAGGTCGGTTGAAAGATCCACATCCATATAAGCCACAATATCCGACCGACACTCTTTCCATGCCTGTTTTACCGCCATTCCTCTCCCACGCTTAGCAAAATGCAGCACCTGTACTTGTCCGTAACGTTTTGCGAGTTTTTGGGCTATCTCAAACGTTTTGTCTGTCGACGCGTTATCTGCAATAGTCACAGTCCACTCGTAATCCGCCAGATGTTCGGATAGATACGTCGTGAGTGTTATTACTCCTCTCTCTAAATCTTCTTCCTCGTTATATACCGGTAGACACACGTTAAGTGATAATTTTTGTTTTGTTTTTTCCATATATGAAAAAGAGTGTCAACATCGCCAATGCGCTTATCAGGTTACCAACGTTTCGTACTGAAGTGTTATAAAAATGTATCTCAACAACCGAAGTGCCGGAGGGCACCTGTATTTCCGGAAGGCCATTTATAATTTTTGGCTGGGTATTCTTTCCGTTTACCAGATATACCCACCCCGGAAAGTATGCTTTGTCTATGCGCACAAACGCACCCGCATTGCTGGTAAGTACAAATCGACTATATGTCTCCGTATCTACCTCGGTCTCCACGGTATAATCCGTCCCCTGTATAATGGGTTGCGATATAGTTTGCAGTGCCGAAGTCGGCCGCACGATATCATGCGGCAGATATTCATCGGAAATTTTTGACACGCGAAAGCGCAATTCCTCATCTGTCTCAAACGTTTCCGCCGGACGCTGATAGGCAAACTGTGGGCTAAACCATTTCGCATTCACCACAACCGCAAATGCACTCAATAATAGCACTACTATCCATCGAACCCTCACATGTTTTATCACTCGTATCGAAACTGCGCCCAACATGGATAACCCAACAATTGCGTATGTTAAAAATCTCCACGGATATTGAATATAAGAAAAAAATGGCAGCATATTCCACAAAAACAGAGATTCACGAAGCATAAAAAATATCGCGGCCAACACGCCACCTACTCCCAAAACTATGAGACCAATAGGGGCATGTCGTCTCCAACCCCACAACAGCACACCTGCGAATGCCAAAACAATATGCAGCTTGCCGAGCTTAAACGACATACCGTCTATGCATCCGGCCGCTGAGCCCCCAAATCCCCAAAGCGAATTCCAAAATTGCGAAAGACACACAAAATGGTTACGGTAATCAGCGGTTGCACTAATTTGACCTGCTACGCTGGTCCATCCCATTTCAGCCATCGCCGGCAGCCAGAAAAAAGCCGAAAGCGATAAGCCAATGGCAAGAAATGATAAATGATAAATGATAAATGATAAATGTAATTGTTTCTTTACCAAAAGGTAAATTGAATATAGCAATAATGCTGCGATGTACCATAAGACGGTCACGTAACCCAAAATCGTGTGAGAAAGGATTACTCCCGCCAATCCTATACCTCCCCATACAGCCCACCGTTTTTGCATGATGCCCAAAATAACAAGCGGAATAAACACAAGCGCCCACAGTTCCCCCATCGCCCCCCGAACAAATACCTGCACGGCATGATACGGTGCATATATGACCAGCACTCCTGCTAAAACCCCGGCCGCTGCCCCCATCATGCTACCCACCAGGACATACATGGTTATACCCGCAAACAGTATTCCCAAAAGGAAGACCGTTTTCGCAGCCACAACACTGGACATTCCCAGCATATAAAACGCGCCTCCCAAGTAGTATGGGAGAGGTCCGTAAAAATTAAATATTGGATATCCGTACCCATATCCTAAATCTGATACCCAACGCACTGGAAATTGCCCGTTACGAAGCGCTCTGCCCATCACCACAATTCTTCCCACCTGTGTATCATCATGCATCGGAAAGTATCCGTCGACCATCAATGATCGTACGGCCCAAAAGGCAAAAATAAAAATGACCAGCAATGGAAACACATGACGCCTCATGCCGTTATCCCTTTCTTTTTATTTATCTGGGCAAAACTGTAAACAAGTGCCACAATCGCGGCTATCACGGATAACGTATCTGCTACAAACCTCGGTACAGTTTCCCGAAACTCTGCGTTCACACGATGTTTTCCTGCAGGTATTGCAACAAGCATGATTCCCCGGGCATTCTGATAATCAATTGCGGCCGGGAGTCCATCCACCTGCACCCCCCAACCTGGATAATAGACAGTATTTATCCGCATCACGCTTCTTTCTGAAGCGTCAACAATTGCATCAATTTTTTGCGTAGACGGTTCCACTATCTGAATAGTTCCCTTTCCGGAAAAAAACTCAATTGGTTTTTCTGCGCGCTGTTTAGGCGGAACTTGTACCCAGCGGGGCATATACTCATCTGCAACCGTAGTCGTTCCTTCGTTCGTCGTGTAAAACCCCACTTCACGTACCACCGGATCGACCCTCTGCATAGTCGTCCACCAGGGAATTAACCATGTGGCTGCAAACACCATGCATATCCCGATGCGCAACCGTTTATTTGCGCGATGTATAACTTCCGCAATAAGCCACGGGCCTACCACCACTCCCACCGATAAAAATCGGTACGGAAATTGAAAAAGCTTTATGAGGAGCGGCTGCTTCCATAAAATTGCCGCGACCGGCGTGGCCAGTATTGTAGATGCCATAAACGCAATCAAAAAAAATCGGAGGCGCCTGACTATCCCATGGTTTTGCCGACTGGTTAACAAAACAATCGCGGCGATCATAGGCACGATATTTAAAAGATATAATACCTTTGCATCCACAAAATAGTTCGATGGCTTTGCAATCTGTAAAGAGTCAAACAAAACATACCGCCGCTCATAGATTGCCGGAAACCAAAAAAAAGCCGTCATGGCAACACCCAGCGCCATCGGTTTCCAATTCTGAAATTTCCGCTCAACCAACATATAACAAACCAAAAGAACAATAAAAAGTAACGCCAGAGAATTGTGGCTTACCAAAAGAAGCGCTACTGACCATGGAACAATCCATGTTTTACCACTGCTCACGCTATACCAAGCCAGAATTGCCGCAAATATTCCCAATATTTCACCCACCGATCCGCGATGATATACGTCAAAAAGTACATACGGCCCAAAGACAAAACCTACTGTCCCCATATAGCTGGCAAATGGACGATAGAACCTGCGCAGCCATAAAAACAATATTATTGCTCCTCCCACAACCGAACTCGCCAATATCACCTTCACTGAATCAACGAAGGAAAATCCGATACGGTGGATGATGGATCCGATGTACAAAAACCCTGGATACAGAAAATTAGAAACAGGATACCCGTAACTATGATTTAATCGGCCTAAAAATCGTACCGGAAACTGTCCCTCTGCCAAGCTTTGGTAAAATGCTGAAAGACGGATAATCATCCACTCTCCGTCATCAGAAATAAAAAATCCGGGCCGCATGATGGGCCAAAGCACCACGGCGGACATCAGAACGATTGCGATAATCCAAACAATAAGCGGCACCCTATGACATTCTTTCATACATCAGGAAGTATCACGCGGAAAATCCGTAGTTTTCTATCTTTGCGGTTCCCCTTCTGATATTCTGCGACAAGTTCAAGCGACCACCCGGGAGGTATGGTCTGTTTTTGGTTAAATACGACAAACGTCGGGTGGTCGCGGGCCCGATCAATTATTTCCTGCGGCATCGATTCCGGTATCGGCCAAATTCCCCTAATTTCTATGTTCGGACGGTCAACCAGATATATTTCTATTGCATAAGGCAGAAGTCCAAATGTCCCTTCAGTAAATACGGTAACTTTTCCCGATTTTGATTGCTCCAGCAAAAATGCATTTACTTCTTTAATTCCCCATCCTGATGGCCAATCGGTTATATACTGGGATTTATCTGACCAGGGAATAAGTGCATGCAACGGATTAGTAACCAAAAAATAACCGGTTATGATACTTGGATAAAGAATAGCTACCACTACCACGGCTCGCAGCCATCCTTTTACCCTATCTACAACCCAATCCAGGGAACTGGCAGCCATCACCAAGAGAGGCATCGTCATAAACAAAATAAATCGGGGGTATAGCACTCTTGCAAACAATGCAAGCGCTACAAATGGCCCAAACCACCATGCATAAAGGAGCAACTTTTCCCTCGGTTTATGCCAGAGCGCAAATACCGGCAACGTCGCAAGGAAAAATATCGGCATCGTTAAATAATTGGCAGCCCAATCAAACAACCCCTTGATATTGCCGGTAAAAAAGATCAACGGATGATTGATCCACTCCCGCAAAGAATACACAAATACCGCATCTTTTTGTGAAACCATGTGAAATAAAGGCGAAAGGCGCAGTACGCTATAAATCATCTGAGAAAGAATGGCCGCGAGCCCCACCAAACCCACCCATCGCAGTAATCGGCGCGTCAAACCAGATCGTTGCCAGTCAAGCAAAAAAAGCGTCGTTGGCAGTAAATACAAGCTCAAGAATCCGGAGGTTTTGTTAAGCATTCCCAATCCCAACGACATACCAAGAATTAGGGCAATATCAAGCCGTAATCGACGAACAAGAAGAACCGCAAAGTAAAGATTCCATACAAAAAATGCAGCAACTAAACTATCATAGAGCGCCATCCGATCATAAACGAGAGCAAATGGAGACAACACATAGAGAACGCTAGCAAAAAACGCAATACGCGGCTTTTGGAACACTTCTTTTGCCAATAACCATATTCCAACCAGAGTACCTAATCCCGCAAACACTGATACAATCCGGCCGGCTAGTAGCGGATCGGGAAATATTCGCACCGTAATCATGGCAAGCCAGGTGAAAAGCGGCTGCTTGCCGTCCGTAAGCGATATGAAGCGCCAATTAGCATCCTGACTGCCGATTTGTGCCCACCGGATATAAATCGCCTCGTCCGTAAAAACAGGCAACTGTGTCAGGTTAGTAAGCCTTGTGAGAAGATATAGTCCAAGCAATAATCCGACCCAAAGTATACCCCGCCACCACCCCTTTCCAATCCTTGCCATATGGAGTAATTATAACAGATTAGAAGGATCAATCAGCGTTTCGAAGTAAATCGCCCAAGAAGGGAAAAAACATAAAACCCAATCAAAAATATCATTGGCGTAACCACTGTCACCCACCATTTAATTGTTGGCACCGGAGCATTCCAATGCCCCAGGTATAGGTATGGTGCGTATCGAAGGAGAAGTCCAAGCGAAAATCCGGATGCCAACACCGTAAAAACTGGTTTATTAGGCAATAATGCAACAAACGGCACAATCCATACAAAATACCACGGTAAAAATTCTCGATTCGGTTGCAATAGTACAACGACAAGCCCGATACTCATGGCGCCAAGCGCCAGCCCGCGCCGAAACCCCAAAAAGTAAACCGGCACCAGAAACACCGTAATCAGCTTCATAGCGGCAGAAATAGCCATTGCCACCCATGAGGCAAACCGCTTATGCAGGATAAACAAATACATTGCCAGTACGGCGATGGCCATCATCGCAATGTCATTATGCGCAGACACTAAACTTTCTATCATAATCAACGGATTTAGCCCTAAAATCGCCATCCCCAACACCATGTTTTTTTTATCTGTTCTCTCTAAAATTTTCCCCACACCCCAAACTGCCGCCAGGTAAAACCCCGCAACCATAAGCTTCATATTCCACATGATGAGCAAAAAATAGCCGAAACCCAAAATATACGGCAAAAGCGTAAGGGCAATCCATATGGGCGTATACGCACTTGGCAAATGAACCCACCGCATAAATGTAATCCACGGTTCAACTCCGGAAAATTGAATCGGCAGCACCGCATAGGGACTCTTGTGATAGATAAGTACTGTTTTGGCGGTAAACATATAGTTAAACATGTCTGCGGAAAATGCCGGATAAGACAAAACTAAAACCGCAGTCACTCCCAGTAGCACCTTCCACAACTGAGATTCAGAGATTCCTCTTCGCCGAATCATGACAAGCGTTGCCCCGTAAAGCAAAAAAAGGGCAGCAACAATACCTAGATAGATCGCCGTCGATAGCGGCCGCTGGAAATATCCGATATGCTGGAAAGCTTTTTGGATCGTCTGCCACGCACTCATCCGCGACAGCGTTAAATTAAGGTCTACTTGAGTATATGAATACAAAAAAAGCGCAAAAGAAACGATTATGTAGGCAAAAAGAAGTAGTTTATATTTCATTTATACAATCCCCGCCACGCATTCATGCGGATTTTTATTATATCCATGAGTCCCTGCCACGAGTCTTTCAGCGGACTCACGCGGCGCGTTTCCACATAGTGCCACTCTATCGGCACTTCTTTTATCCTGTAGCCTGATTTGCGGGCCAAAAAAAGCACTTCTATGTCAAACCCGGCGGTCACCATCGAGCCACTTACCCGTTGCCGCGTACCATAAAGCTTAAGCCGCTGGAAAATATCACGGGCAATATCGCGGCGAAACGCCTTAAACCCGCATTGCGTGTCTTTTATGCCTCCCAATCCCAAAATAATCGTCCGCAACAACATAAATCCCCGTGCCATAAGAACACGAGTCAATGGTGCTCCTTCCCGATGTGTATTGCGGGACCCGATCACGACATCATATTCTTTAAACCAGGGTAATAATTTTTCCACCTCGCGGATCGGCGCTGCCTGATCCAAATCCGAAAACAGCACAATTTCACCTTTAGCGGCAAGCATGCCGGTTATAACTGTTCCTGCCTTGCCCTGATGCGGATTTTCGATGATTGTAAACCCGCGATTCGATCGAAATTCCGACAAAAGTTGCCTTGTGCCGTCGGTAGATCCGTCATCCACCACAATCACTTCCCATGTGTACGGCACCCGTTCAAAATATCGGGACACTTTGTCCAGTGCCCCCAGCCGGATATTGGTTTCTTCATTATATGCCGGTATTACAACCGAAAGAAAAATATTTTTCATACTTTTACGGACCTTTGTAATGCGTCAATTTTAATACTTTTACAAACGATACATCCCATTCCCCTACAATTTCAGCCCTGCCAAATCCTGCTATCTCCCACAGTGGGTGCCCGAGCGGTTTGCAATCCCGAACCTCACAAATCACGATAAGCTGATCCGTCACGGTTTCCCTGTTCGGATCGTTTATCACGTTTTCCATCGTTACCGGTTTATTTCCCCAGATTTCAAAAAAATACCGATACGCATGGTCCGAATTTTGACCGGTGACAAGCGCGAAGTTAAACGGTTTGCCGCCCGCTTTATCAAACGCTTCTTTCGCGATCATTTTTGCCTGTCCCAACTGGTCATTGGGAGCATGTAAAAACGGACGCCCCTGCCAATTGAGTATAAGTAAGCTCATCCAAATACCTATTGCCACCCAGCGAACGTGCACTGACTTTTGCCAAACCCGGGAAACGATAAACCCGGTCAAAAGAAAAGGAAGCGCAAAAAATATGCCGAAATAATAATCATAGATTCCTTTCTTATAAAACCCGAATAGCACAATGACAATAAAAAACCACAGGCTGCACAAGACCACTGCTTTGTATAGGTTTTCGTCAACCCGCCGGCGTGCCCCCCTCCAACGATTCCCCAAGTGATATAAAAGAAGACCAATCGACCCAAAAAGAAGGGCTTTGACGGCAATAATCCAGCTTGTCATTTTCCAAGGAGAAAAAACACTGATCATTTCCGGCTGCGGGTACCGAAGAAGCAACCGGCCAAACAACCGGAAGGAAACATCGGTAATGATGGAAAAAAATTGCTGCACTGTAAATCCTGTTTCTTTCCCGGCAATCAAAAACCGAACAATTGACTGAGTATTGGGAAATCCATGCCGAAGTTCAAATGCTAAAAACGGACCATACCCTATCACAAAACCGACGATTCCCAGCAAATAATAACGAACATTGTCTTTTGACCTGCCGTACAATAATAACCACACCGCACAAACCGCAAAAAGGAACATAAACAAATAATGAAGCTGAAGTCCGATCCCAAGCGCCATTCCAATCCAAAATAGTTCCTTCCATCGCCTTTTGGCTACGATTCTCCACAAAAGCCAAATAATAAACGTGGAAAAAAACGGAACCAGATTGGGATTCCACGACGCACGGGAAAATGCAATGACAACCGGAGACAACGCATAGATGCTTGCCGCTACAAGTCCTGCAACGGGCCCAAAAAAATCATGCCCCACGCGAAACACCAGATAGATTGTAGCTATTCCAAACAGCGCGACCATGACTGCGGGTCCTGTCGGATCCAAATTCCAAAGCCACAAAAACGGCAGCATAAAATAATAATAAATCGGACCCAAAAAGAATCCGCCAACAGATGCCGTAGGCCCCAGGAGCGTAAATTTACGGTCTACAATCATCCGCTTCACGACCATCACGTCGCGTCCTTCGTCACCTAAAAACGTCATATATTGGGATATTTTATAAAGCCGAAGATAAGCACCAACAAGAAGGATAGCCAGTACTCCCAACCAAATGAGCCACCGCTTATTCTTTGTAATAAAATTTTTCATTTCCAGATTACTTTGGAATACATTGTATAATTCCAAATAAGTCCCAGCCCGATACCAAGTATATACGACAAACGATACGCTCCAAGTCCGAATAACAATGTGCCCACAAAAACCGTGCCCGATTGGATGAAGAGTGCCCCAAGCGATGTCCCGTTAAATTGAAAAAACTTAGCAAACATACTGCCTTTTGCAATTTTTTTGTGCCCAAACGTCCACGCATTATTGAGGAAAAAATTGGAAATAATGGCAAGCTCTGCACCTATCGCACTGCCGGCTACCGGATGCGCACCCGTCCCGACCAATAATTCTAGTGCGATTGTGTTAATGACAAATCCAATGGCTCCAACCACAAAAAATTTTCCGAGCTGGCCGTGGATGACTGAAGCCACCCGTTCTTTGGCAACATATAAAAGAACATTGCGGATATATTCCGATGGCGCAATTTTTGAATGACCAAACCTGCGATCGGTAAAATGGATGGGCACTTCTGCCACCCGCGCCCCTGAACTAATTGCGTTGTGTAAAAACGCAATCTGAAACACATACCCGCTGTACGGTTTAACTTTTTCCCTTAGAAGCTCGACATATTTTTTATGATATGCCCGATACCCTCCGGTCCAATCGTGCACTCCCGTTTGCCCCAGTCCAAACCGAACGATTGCATTTCCTATGACGCTATAAATTTTTCTGTGTATTCCCCAATTGTCCGGAATAGATCCCCCGGGTATATAGCGGCTGCCCACCACAAAATCATACCCTTTTGTAATTTTCTCAAAAAACTTGGGCAACGCCTCCGGATCATGGGACAAATCTGCATCGATTTGGGCAACGATATCAGCATGCAATACTTCCACCGCATAGATCATGCCCCGCAAAATCGCTTTCCCCAAACCTTCTTTTTTGCCGCTTACAATCACGATATCATTGCGATCTTTTTTATAATCCTCTACGGCTTGGGCAGTCCCATCGGGCGAAGCATCATCTGCCACCAAAAAAACAAATGAAAAGTCAGAAATTGTGCGGGTCACGCGGGTAAGTTTCGTTAAGATGTCTACAATGTTTTCCCGCTCATTGTACGTTGGCAGGATAATAACGGCTTTCATGCGTTGTTTAGACCCGCTCACGCCAGTAGTTTAGAAGATCCTCCATCGTTTTTTCAAATACTATTTCAGGCTTCCAACCGGTTTTGGCAACAAATTTGGAATTATCACCCAAAAGTATCGGAACGTCAGAAGGGCGCATGCGATCGGGATCCTCCTTGATCTCTACTTTTATTTTGCTATATGAAAGAAGCAGTTTAAGAACGTCAGCTATCTTCACGGTACTGCCTGTACAGATATTGTACACATCACCCGGATCACATTTTTCAACAGCCAACAAATACCCCTTTACCATATCGCGGACGTCCGTATAATCCCGCTTGGCATCCACGTTTCCGACATGCACCACCGGCTCTTGCTTGCCTTTTTCAATGAGCGCTATCTGTTTTGCAAAATTTGATTCAGCAAACGTATCTCCGCGCCTGGGTCCGGTATGATTAAATCCGCGCGTCCGCACGACTCGCACACCATATGACTGGTGATATTGATATCCCAAATAATCCATCGCAACTTTTGAAACCGCATACGGAGAAAGCGGCCGCAGGGGATTGGTCTCTTTTATCGGCACTTCATTGTCATGTACCATGCCATACTCTTCTGACGAACAGGCAATCTGGATCACCGGATCTATATTTGCCTGCCGCACGGCTTCAAAGAGGTTTGCAGATCCGACGATATTTACCTCCAGCGTGACAGACGGAGATACCCAAGACGTGGGAACAAATGATTGTGCCGCAAGATGAAAAATATAGTCCGGCTTGATACGGGAAATCGTAGAATACAAACTGTGAGAATCCAGTAAATCTGCGTCTGTTAAATGCAGGCGATTTGCGATGGATTCAATATGATCCATCTTGGTTCGCGGTCTTCGCATGCCGTGCACTTCAAATCCTTTTGAAAGAAGCAGTTCCGCCAAATGGCTTCCTGCAAAACCTGCAATACCGGTAATAAGCACTTTTTTCATGTGTACATGCCTCCTTTATTTATATCCTGCCTACTCCATAATACATGAAGCCCAAAGATTTTACACGCGTTGGTTCATAAATGTTGCGCCCGTCAAAAAGGACAAGTCCTTTTAATTCCCTGGCTAAGCGCACCAGATCAAGCTGCCGGAACTCATTCCATTCAGTTACAACCGCCACGGCATCGGCCCCATGCACTGCCGCATATGCGTCGTCGGCAAATGTCACACTTTTGGGCAGTACCTTTCGCGCATTGTCCATGGCCACCGGATCATATGCTGATACGCGGGCCCCCATGCGCAGCAACTCTTCGATAATTCCGATAGACGGCGCTTCGCGCATATCATCTGTATCAGGCTTAAATGAAAGACCCAGTACCGCAATATGTTTCTTTTTCAAACTTCCGCCAAAATGGTCCCGAATTTTAGCAACAAAATGCTTCCCTGCCTCTTTGTTTATCTCATGCACCGCCTTCAAGAGTTTAAAATCATACCCGTAAATTGCCGCGATTGCAATAAGTGCTTTTACATCTTTTGGGAAACAGCTGCCGCCGTAGCCTACCCCGGGATACAGGAAACTTCTCCCGATCCGCTTGTCCAATCCCACGCCTTCCAACACAAGTTGGACATCTGCGCCAACCTTTTCGGAAAGAAATGCTATTGCATTGGCAAAGGAAATTTTTGTGGAAAGCATGGCGTTTGAGGCATATTTTATAAGTTCTGCCGTCTCTACATTACAAAGCACCATTTTGCCGTTAATCGGCTTATGCAGTTCCGCCAAAAGATGTTGGGCGCGGTCCGATGTGGTGCCGATGACCACACGATCCGGATGCATAGTATCTGCAATCGCACTGCCTTCGCGCAGAAATTCTGGAACCGACGCCATGGCAAACGATGCGCCCTGAGGCTTTACGCGGTTGATGATATCGCTTACTTTTTTGTTCGTGCCGGGAGGCACCGTACTTTTGGTTACCACTACCTTATATCCGGCAAGCGACTTGCCGATTGCCTCTGCAGCATCAAGCACGCTCGTCAAATCCGCCTCGCCGTTTTCTTTGGAAGGAGTTCCCACACAAATAAAAATTATCTCCGATGGTGCGACTGCCTTTTTATAGTCGAGCGTAAATATCAGGCGCCCGGCATCCAGATTGCGCTTTACCAGTTCCGAAAGTCCCGGCTCGTAAAACGGCAGCACACCTTTTTTGAGTTTCTCAATTTTTTCCGGAGTCCTGCCTACTACCCACACAGTGTTGCCTAAATCGGCAAACACTGCAGCCGTTACCAAACCTACATATCCGTGACCGATAAATGAGATTGTCATTGTTTTTTAATTTCCGCCAATCCTTCATCAAATGTTGCGTGCAGTGGTCGTGGCGCTTTCCCCGCAAAGTATGTGGAAAAGGCAGTTGCACTGACCAAAGACTCATCTAAACCGTACGCGCGGGCAATCTTGCGGGCGGCATCATACGGAGACAACGCATCGCTCCCCACTACATGATACACGCCTGTTGCCTGCCCCGTCACAAGGTTCTCTATGGCTGTGGCGATATCGTCTATGAACGTCGGGACGAATAATTGATCACTCGGGGATGTCAGCGACTCTCCTTGCTCCAGCTTTTTACGAATCTTGGCAACAAAATCCGGCTTTGCGGCAAAATGGGCGCGATAGGGATTGGCTATGCGAATGATCAAAGATTTATCCCCAAGTTGCGCTGCGCGTTTTTCGCCTTCATGTTTTGTCACAGCATACCAACCCTGAGGATTGGGTGTATCTTCTTCCGTATAAAACTCCTTGGTTCCGTCAAAGACATAATCTGTGGAAATATATAACAACCGCTTGTTGCTTCTTCTGCACGCTTCAACGATATATTCCGTTGCTTGTACATTGACCACCCATGAGCTTCCCTGCACACCCTGCTCCCGTTCGCGTTCCGCCCCGTCCACATCTGTCTTTGCCGCAAAGTGCAGTAACCACTGCGCATTGGACTTTTCAATCCGGGGAACGACGACATCTTTTTTGGTAATATCCACACCCGTATCCAGGCTTAAATCCTCAAACGAATGCATGGGAGAAAGAAGCTCTACCACACGAGAACCGACAAGTCCCGATAATCCGGTGCCTAGAATATTCATGTTGTTTTAAGCGGTCGCCACCATGATTCATGCTCTTTGTACCACGAAACCGTTTTGGCAAGACACGTATCAAAATCATGCTTGGGTTCCCACCCAAGCTCTTGTTTTATCTTGGTCCAATCAATCGCGTATTTCCGATCATGTCCCGGTCTGTCTTTGACAAACTCAATAACAGACTCATTGCTACCCATTATATGCAATATTTTCTTTACTACCGAAAGGTTATCTATGTCCTGTGTAAGTCCTCCCACACAATACGTTTCACCCAGCTTGCCTTTTTGGATGACCATCTCAATTGCCCGACAATGATCCTCAACATAAAGCCAATCCCGTACATATTTGCCGTCGCCGTACACCGGCACAGTTTTTCCTTCGAGAATATTGGTAATTGCCAGCGGAATAAATTTTTCCGGAAAATGAAAGGGGCCGAAATTATTAGAACAGTTGGTTATGGTTATAGGCAAACCATACGTATGGTGGTACGCGTTTACCAAATGGTCTGACCCGGCTTTACTTGCCGAATATGGACTTCTGGGGTTATATCGTGTTCGTTCATTAAATTTACTCGGATCATCAAGTTCAAGTGATCCATACACTTCATCTGTCGATACATGATGAAAATGCTTAACTTTTGCCTTCAGTGCGGCTTCCAAAAGCACATGTGTGCCCACCACATTGGTCATCACAAATGGCGAGGGTTCGGAAATAGACCTGTCTACATGACTTTCTGCCGCAAAGTGCACGACCGTATCCACTCCCCTCAAGGCTTCTGCCACTGTACTGGCATCGCAGATGTTTCCGTGAATAAATTGATAGTGGGAGTTATCGGCAACGCTCTTTAAATTTTC